>Ga0114979_10001481_pt1 | contig 15894 bp, 15 predicted proteins | sample S_140625_EF_Meta_FD_87315 | JGI IMG/M metagenome (GOLD analysis project Ga0114979, IMG submission 87315) | Freshwater microbial communities from Lake Simoncouche, Canada to study carbon cycling - S_140625_EF_MetaG | ecosystem: Environmental > Aquatic > Freshwater > Lake | place: Lake... | reverse complement strand
TACGCCCGAGTCTCAGTCTCCACCGTTGACCGAGTCTCCGACCGAGCCGCCGCCCCCACCGCCCCCGCCACCGCCGCTCAAGCCTGATGAGAAAAAGGCACGCTTCCTCTTCTTTTATGCAAACTGGTGCCCGTGGTCCAAGAAGGCGCGCCCTCAATGGGAAGCCTTCCGCAAGAGCATACAACTTCAACCCGTAATGTTTGGAACCACGTGCGTGCAGCTGGAAGAGATTGACGGCGACACCAACGCCGAGATGCGCAGAAAGTACGGCGTGTCGGCGTACCCCACGTTCAAGCTCTTGCTGCCGAACAATGAGGTCCGCGAGATGTCGGGGATTCCCACTGTGGACTCCATGCTAAACTTTTTAACACAAACACTTGGACCTGAGGAACCCCTCCAGCTGGCGGCCAGACCTCGCAAAAATGTCTGAAATGTCCATATCGGACAGGTCAGAGTGGCTGTACAGCTCAGGGTATCCGAGTGCCAGCGTGTTTGAGAAGCGCGGTGCGTCTTGGAAAATACGGCGACCCATGTTGTACAGCTCGGTGGTGTACTCCAATGGAGACATGTCTTCAAGCATTTCCGGGGTGAGAGAGCGTCCCTTGTGCTTGGACAGAATCAGCACGAGGGCAGTGTCGTTTAGCACAGAGGGCATCACGCTCGCCACATTCGGGACAAACGTGTCGCCGTCCACGTACAGCTGGTTATAGAGCGCGTACGGACGGAACAGTCCCGGAATACAGCACGACGCTTTCAGTGCGTGTAACACAGGAACATTGCCCGAAAACACGGTCGGCGTTCCCTTGGTTATGTTGGACGCAACGATGTACAGCGGCATGGAGGCGTCGCCCAGTGTCTTGCCGCGTATGTCCACACCCGCATCGTCAAACATGGCAATAATGTTGGACTCGAACTTGTCCATGGTGTACATGCCCTTTGAGGAGAACGCGGTGGTCATGGTCTGTAAGTTAAAGGTCGGGAGTATGGCGTCAATGGACAGGTACTTTACAAGGGACGTGTTGTGTATGGGCAACCCAAATGCAACGTAGGTTGCAAGGATGGAGCCTACGGAGCACCCGTAAATGCCGCTGGGAAACACGAGCGGCTGGTGTTTTGAAAGTTCTCGCAGCGCCCCGATTTGGAGGACGCCTTTTACGCCTCCGCCCCCCAGGCCAAGCGTGCGAAACGGCAGAGACATTCTTTTAGTGAATACAAAGCAGGAATGCTGAAAGCAAATGACATATGGAACGAACAGGAGGAGCGACGCGAGAACCGAATGGCAGCAATGATCCCTGTCATCTCACAAATTCAGGCAAAGGTGCGCACACAGGCGATTCACAACCCCAACGCGCCGTACATCCTGTACGAGGTGCCCACGTACGTGTTTGGCTACCCGCTGTACGCGATGAAGGACGCGTTTGAGTTTCTGGTGCGCGAGTTTTCCAAAGCGGGGTACTGGATATGGATTGTGGAGCAAAAGTACCTGCTGATTTCGTGGTTGAAACCCGTGCGTGGGCGGGACGGAGGGCGACCGATTCTCACCACAAACTACCGGCCGCAAGTGTACGACCCAACGACGCTTGCTTTTATGCCGCATGAGAGGTAAATGGGCCCTACACACATTCCATCCATTGTGTTTCACGTGCTGCTGATTGTGATTCTTGAAACCATGGCAATGTCGTGCTTCAAGCACAGTCTTGACGATTCGCGATTCTTTCTAGCGGGCATTCTGTTTTATACTGCCGTGGGGTTCATGCTGTGCCGCACGTACCACTACAGCGGTCTCGCAACGACAAACGCCCTGTGGTCGGGTCTGTCGGTGCTCGCCACCACAATCGTGGGCGTGATGCTGTTCAAGGAGGTGCTCCACCTACACGACTACCTTGCAGTGGCGCTCATTGTGAGCGGCGTGATGATACTGAACTTGACAAGGTAGTGCGTGAAAAATGGACGGCGTGATTCAACACACTTTAACAACCAAGCATGGAGTGTCAGCATTCATTAACGGTTGACGAGGGGCAGTACGTGTGCAACCAGTGCGGCAGTATATTTGACACTGTGATTGACGAAGGCGCAGAGTGGCGGCAGTATGAGGACAGCAAGGGGGGCGACGACCAGTGCCGCACCGGGTTTGCAACCTCGGACCTCCTTCCAAACTCGTCATACGGTTCCATGATTTCACACAAGCGGATTTCATGCGACAACTCCAACTTGAAAAACATTCAGAGGTTGTCGTGCTGGTCCATGTACTCGAACAGCGAGAGGTCGTGGATGGGTATTTTCGACGCGATTCAGCTGTCGTGTACCCACGCAGGACTCCCAAAGGCGATTACCATGGACGCGTGCGGTCTGTATAAGAAGATTGAGGACGCACAAAAGGTGCGCGGCGAAACCCGGCGGGCGTGTATGGGCGCCTCTGTGTTTGTAGCGTGCCGAAACAACGGGGCGTCGCGCACGCACGAGGAGATTGCAGACATGTTTCACGTCAACATTCGGTCGCTGTGTAAGGCCATCACCCGGTTCACAGACACTCAAAACACGGTGCTTGACACGCAACTGGGGGTTGCAGAGCGCATGTGCGCGACGCTGGGGTTCAACGACGCCCAGCGCGAACGAGTCATGGACATTCTGTGCACGCTGTCGGAAAAGAGCGAAGACGAGTTTGAGCACACGCCCAAGACCATTGTGGCAGGTGTGATTGCCCACGTGGCGGGCGCACTGACCAAACCTGCAATGAAACCCGTGTCAGAAGCGTCGGGTGTGTCTGTGCTAAGCATTCACAAGATTGTCAACAAACTCAAAACCGTGATACAAAGTAGTTGAAGGAGTACGTGCCGCTGGTGGTAACGGTGACGCGCAGGGTATCTGCTGCCGTGGTGGTGTCCACACTAAATACGCCGCCAGCGTATGTGCTGCGGGGTGTCACGACAACAATGCTGCCCGAATTCAATCCGGGAATCGAGACAGTTCCAAAAGTTGAAGTAGTAATAGCAAGTCTTCCCGTTTGAAGGTTGTTGAACACGGCGTTTCCGTTCAGGGACGTGGAGTTTGTTCCAAAGGTGGTTGTGCCGGTTGAATGGGTTACGGGACCTGCAAGGAATCCGCTGACTGCGGTAGCAGCCGTGGAGTTGGGACCGTATGCGAGCACGCCGCCCGTCGTACTTCCATTTCCAAACCCAATCCCACCCGCCGAGTCAGTCATGCGCAAAAACCCACCAGCAGTGGTAGATGATGCGGAATTGCCACCCGTCACGAAATCCACACGGTTTCCGCTACCAAATGCGATTTTTCCACCGACGGTGAGGGTGCCGTTCGAGGCCGTGTTTGTAAAGTTCAAGTTGTTCCCAATCGTCGCCGTGCCTGGCACACTCAGCGTGGTGCTTGCAGTGATTGTCGGCGACACCATGCTCGTGGTGGCATTCAGCGTGTTGACCGTTGCGGCTGCGTTTATAGCAGCGATAGTGGGTCCATTCACGGTTAACCCACCTTGAATGATGGTTGCAAAGTCCGAGCGTTTGATATTCATTGCTTCCGTCATAACTCCTGCATCGTTGTACCCATGGATACAAAACTCGCTGCCGGACGATGCTCCCAACTCGGGGTTTTTGTGGGCAATCTGCCAGCGAGGAGCATACGTCCCCCCTGAATTGACATTGATGAGTATGTCTGGAACCTCCATGCCCGGCGTCGTGGCAGGCATGGCGTTGATAACCATGCTAGACGTCGTTGAAGAGTCGCTCAAGACCTTGCCGGCAACAATACGGTCCACATTCACCAGGTCGGTCTTGAGCGTGTACCCGCCGCTCCCGTCATTCACAATCTTGGGGGAAATCACGTGCTGTACAATGTTCTTCACGGTCGTCGTGCTTGCATATGGGTCAGACGACATTTGTCTTTACAAAACGGAAACATTAATATGCCTTTTATTTTCCAACACATCAATCATGGAATCTCTGTTTGACGCATCCACCAAGACACTGGGCGAGCGCTACACCCTGTTTCCCATCTCGCCCTACGAGCAGGACCTGTATGCGCTGTACAAGAAGGCGGTTGCGTCCTTCTGGACCGTAGAGGAGATTGACTTTTCCAAGGACAAGGACGACTGGAACAAGTTGACCGACAATGAGCAGTACTTTATCAAGCAGGTGCTCGCCTTCTTTGCGGGGTCGGACGGCATCGTCCAGGACAATCTTGCCACTCGGTTCCAGCGTGAGGTCCAGTCCCCAGTTGCCCGCCTGTTTTACGGGCTACAGAACGCAATGGAGGGCATTCACAGCGAGACGTACTCCCTGCTCATTGACCAGTACGTGAAGGACAAGGACGAAAAGGCAAAGTACTTTCGTGCAATTGACGAGATTCCGTGTATCCGGAGGAAGGCGGACTGGGCACTCAAGTGGATCGAGTCTGCAGAGTCGTACAGCGAACGCCTCGTTGGGTTTGCATGCGTAGAGGGCATCTTCTTCAGTGGGTCGTTCTGTGCGATTTATTGGATCAAGAAGCGGGGACTGCTCCCTGGTCTGGCGTTCTCGAACGAGCTCATTTCTCGCGATGAAGGTCTACACACCGAGTTTGCAACGGCACTGTACCACAAGCTCCAGAACAAGCTGTCCGAGCAGACCATTCATTCCATCATTCGTGAGGCGGTGGAGATTGAGAGCGAGTTCATTTGCTCTGCACTGCCCTGCTCGCTGATTGGCATGAACTCGCGGGACATGAAGACGTACATTGAGTTTGTTGCGGACCGCCTGGCGCTGCAGCTGGGGTGTGGCAAGATCTACAAGGTCCAGAACCCGTTTGATTTCATGGAGCTGATTTCAATGGAGGGCAAGACCAACTTCTTTGAGAAGAAGGTGTCCGACTACTCAAAACCGGGGGTGGGACTCGACGCAAAGGACATGGAGATCCGTCATGACGACGAAGACTTTTAAAGCCGTCTCTTTGCAATGTAGGTCACGCGGTTAGTCATTGATTTGGTGGTAGGAATCTGGCGCAACGTTGGAGCTGCAAGTTTGTTAATGCTGTCCGACACTAAAAAGTCAGTCACGCCCGCCGTGCGAATCATGGGTTGGTACAGGTGAGTCAGGGGCTTGACGGTGTTTTGCGGCGTCTGTGCTTGGAACGCTGACAGTCGCTTTTTTTGCGTGAATGCAGAGGCGTCTGGGACGATAGGCATTTTGTAATGAACGCACAAAAAGGTTTGCGGTGGTCGTTTAAAACTTACAGAATACAACCTTGAAACCTACTAAAATGGACCTTACGTACGCAACCATCCTTGTACTAGCAGCCATGGTGTTTGTCCTGGCGGGCATGATCGGTTACGTGTACTGGCAGCAGACGCGCACCATCCAGCACGTGCAGTCACTGGCGCTCCTGGTACAGTCGCTGGTAGCCCAACCTATAGAGGAGGAGCAGGTCGCCGAAGTCCCCGTCATCCCTCAGGCCCAGCAGCCCCCGCAGGCTCCGCAGAAGGAACCGGTACATGAGATTGACGAGGATACGGATGAGGAGGATGAGGACGACCGGGTGTCGGTGGAGCACGTGAGCGCCCCGCCCGCTACTGCTGCAGTGGCGGACATTATGGACACGGACGACCTCCACATAAAGACCAAGGCACAGCTACAGAAGCAGCTGTCAGAGAAGGGCATTCCGTACGCCAAGAGCGACAACAAGACGACGCTGATTGAGTTGCTAAAGGCGACCGCTTAAACATCGCGGTGTGTTCTAATAACAATGAAGCTAGTGTCGTTTGACGTGGGTCTTCGGAATCTGGCGGTGTGCGTGATGGAGGGCACCACCCGACGCAACGTTGTCATAACGCACTGGGAGGTGATTGATGTCATGGCAGAGGCGGTGGGACTGGACAACCCCAAGTGCTACAAGTGTAAAAAGTCTGCAAACTGGATGAACCAGGACGAGTCCATGTACTCGTGTAAAACCCACTGCCCCAAGAGCGGCAAACCTCCCACGAAAAAGGCACTGACCGGCAAGTCCATAGAGGCGCTACAGGCAGAGGCCAAGCGTGAAAAGGTAGAGGGCACTACGAAAAAGGCGATGGTGGACGGGTTGTACGCCGCGTACCGGGCAAGCACGTGGGTTCGGGCCATCAAGTCCACCAAGCAGGTGTCTGTGGTTGACTTTGCTACGCCACTGGCAACCGCAATGGAAAGTCGGCGGGCAGTGTGGAAAGACGCGACCCTGATTGCGTTCGAGCAGCAGCCCGACAAGCGCATGCTGTGCGTCCAGGCCATGCTTCACATGTGGTTTGTGTGCCAAGGGTACAAGTGCAAGGGCGTGAGCGCCACACACAAACTGACCAACATAATCACGCTGGACGACTCTACAAAAACGTACAAGGGGCGCAAGAAGACGGGCATCGTCCACGCAACCGAGCTGGTTCCCACTACTGAATGGAAGGCGTACCTGCACAAGCATCCCAAAAAGGACGACTTGGCGGATTGTTTCCTACAGGGACTGTGGGTTCTGGAGCACTGATTTTCACCGAACTCCTGCGAACATACCCAATGGAAGGCATCTCCTTTATCGTGCGGGTTCGTAACGAAGAATCCACGCTGGAGCAGTGTTTGCGGTCTCTAAGTCCGCTTAAGTTTCCGTATGAAATCATTGTCATCCTACACATGTGTACCGACGGGTCGCGTGCGATTGCAGAGCGTCTTCGTGACGAAGGCATGCCGATTCAGATTCACGTGTATGGCACCCCCATTTCACGTGCTGGGTACGAGACGCTTGTAACCGACGCAACGTCGTTTCACAGCATGGTGTATTACTCCAAGTGGTGCTACTCTAGAACGGACACGTATGCATGGAAATTCCGTTGGGATTCAGATTTCATTGCCACGTCTGGGTTAATTGAGTACTTGAACAGCACGTCGTGGGGTAAACCGTATGGTCCCATGCGCATTCATGTTCTGACAAACGTGTCGGACAACCATGCATTTGGCGAGTACTACGTATCGTCGGGTCCCCTCGTGTTTAAGAAGCACCTGTTTTGGGAGCAGGTGGATATCGAAGACGCGCACGATGCGATTGCGTCTCCTCCCCACGTATACATTGACCACGCATCCAAACTCGACAACAAAAAGGCGTACTGGGACGAGTCTTCGTGGTTTTTGAACGATACGGGTGAAGAAGCGAGCACGGTCCTGCGCAAGTACAAGGCGCTCGTCGCGTGTTGTGGCCCTGAAATTACAGGGCATGCACGTTGTGGAAACCCCAGTTCTGGTGACGTAGAGGGAACAGTGTACAATGCACAATCCGTGCTAGAGGAACTGGGTGTTCGGTTCTGGAGTTAATTTACATTGATACGACAGACACAATACAATGAAGGTGTTCATCTTCAGCGACACAAAATGGTCTATGGGTCGGGTGTACACCGACGTCATACGTCATTTGGGACCCGGGTATGAAACACGCATAACAGACTGGGCGTGCTACGATTGGCAGACGTTTATGAACGACTACGCGTGGTGTGATGTGTGTATCACCAACCTGATGTCTGTCAACCTGTTTCGTCAGTACTTGGGCGACTCTGGTCTGTCCAAAACCATATTCCTGACGCACGGGTTTGAAGAGGGCGGGTGCGAGGATACGTCTCTGACCTACGGCATCACGAGCGACTGCTTGCGCCACGTGTTTCCCGAAAACGCCAAAGTGCATTTGATGCCAAACGGCGTGGACCACACTCAGTTTTCGTTCGTACAGCGAGACGGAACCATTCGGTCGGTCGGGTGGTGTGGAGCTCCACGCGTGTGGTGGAAGCAGTTCACCTGGGCCGAGGAGATTGCCAAGGGCGCAGACCTGCCACTGTCGGTCGCTGCAAACCCGCCGTTTACGACCCCAGCAGAGTGGATGCCAATGTCGTACGACGAGGTGCGCCAGTGGTACACCACAATTGACGTGCTGCTTATCACCTCTGTTCCCGAAGCACGGATTGAAACAGGCCCACTTCCTGCTTTTGAAGCGATCGTATCCGGCGTACTTGTGCTTGGAACGCCTGTTGGAAATTTCCGGCATGTTCCGGGTCCCAAAATTCATTCTGTGGAAGAAGGCATTCAACTTTTGAAATCATTGGTCCCAGAGGAGGTTAGGCGGATTGCTGCAGAGCAGTATGACTACGTTCTTAAGAATTTCACGTACTCGGTGTTGATTGACTCGTGGCGCAAGGCGATTGCGCGGCGCCGGGTGCTCGTGTACAACAAACTGGACTGGTCGGTTGCCCGCGTGTTCCGGGACGTTGAAAAGGCGCTGGGTCGCCAGTACGAGTTTACGTACTTTGATTGGGGGCAAACGACGCCCGACTTTTACGAGACGCTAAACACGTACGACGTGATTTTGACTACGCTGCCCGCCTACAACATTTTGAAGTACACGGATTTGAGCAAGTGTGTGTTTGTGTGCCACGGGTACCCAGAGTTTGGCGACGTCCCAGACCTGCCAAACAACCTGCGGGTTGCAGCAACGTCGCCCACTATACTGAGCATGTTCCCTGCCGGGTCCACTGTTCTAATCACGCCAAACGGGGTAGACCCTGCGTTTTTCCCCACGAGACGTCCGTTCCCCACCACTATAGGAATGCTGGGGTGGGTTGGGCGCGAAGACCCGTCGTCGGGCGGGCACAAACGGTCAGCATGGGTCCGCGAAATTGCAGAAAAAATGGGGGTCCAGCACACATTCGCAGAGAACGTGGCGTTTCACGGCATGAACGCATGGTACAATGGTATTGACGTTCTACTCATCACTGCAGGCGATGAACCGTGGCGTGAAACGGGACCCTTGCCCGCGTATGAAGCCATTGTCTCGGGCGTGCCCGTCATAGGCACGCGCGTAGGCAACTTTTCAAACATTCCGGGTCCTAAATTTGAAACTATTGACGAGGCGGTCGAGGTGTTGCGCGCGTTGACCTCTGACGAGCTCGCCCGCATTTGCGAGGAGCAGTACGCGTACGTCATCAAACACCACACCTACGAAGTTATGGCCGACGCGTGGAGAGCGTGCCTGCGTTAGAGTTTTCATAACCGACTCGGTGAAATGAAACAAATGTCCGATGCATTATTCGGAGCAGAGCTGCTGACGAACCACCAGGTGGCAAACGCCCCTGACATTAAGATGCCCTCACTGGATTCCATTGAGCTGCCAACAGTGTCGTTTGACGTGCCCAGCGACTCTGCGCCCCTGCCTCCCAAGCTGTTCCCATCCGTGAACGAGGTCGGTCCCATGGAGACCATGGACGGTCTGCGCAACATGAACGCCGACCACTTCCACACTACGAGCAGCAGCCACCACCGCATGTCCGAGGAGAACACGCTCAAGGAGAAGTACGAGCTGCTGCGTAAGTTTGAGCGGCTTCAGCGCCGGGGCGTGCCCATGCGCAAGCGCTTCACGCTAGAGTCGCCGCTTGACGAGATGAAGATGGAGTACAGCTTCATGGAGCGTGAAAAGTCGGCGGACCAGACCATCAAGCAGTTCTGCGACTGGTACATCACGGGCATGTCCGCAATGGAGTGGTCCAGCAAGAACGTGTCCTTCATGAAGGCGTTTGGTCTCAACCTAGATGGCCTGTCCGAGTCCGCACAGATGAACGTGGGCGACTTGGAGGAGGACTTTGAGGAGTTGTACGACATGTACGGCGACAAGCTAAAGACGCACCCCCTGGTGCGCATCCCCATTCGTACGTGTATGATGGTGTACATGGTCCACCTGACCAACAAGATGATGCTCAAGGCACCCATCCCGAACATTGACGAGATCATGCGGACCAACCCCGACATTGCCCGGCAGCTGGCCACGGCGGCCATGCAGCAGCAGACGCGGGACATGAAGACGACTGCTCAGCCCAGCATGGTGCAGCAGGCCCCATCTGCAAACCCGCTTGCAGGTCTCCAGAACTTCATGAGCAGCATGATGCCCCCGCCCCCGCCGCAGCAGACCAGTGTGCGTCCCCCCATGACCGCCAAGCCTGCGATTCGCTACCCCAAGCCCAACCCGCAGCCCCCCGCTGCAGCGGTTGCGCCTCCCCCGCCACCCCCGCCACCGCCCATGCGTGAGATGAAACCGCCTACCGTGAACCTAGACGACCTGCTCCGTCAGGTTCAGGCGGACGTGGGCGCCAAGAAGGTGTCCATTGCGTCCACCCCCAAGCGCGGCGGCTCCACGGGCAAGAACTCGGTTTCCATTAAGCTGTAAGTTTCTCAAGTTCAATGTCGGTCAGCACCAACTCATGCGGCAACTGTAAATATAGAATCGTGCTGAAAAAAGGCGTGTTGCGTCCGTCCAGCACAACACCCCGCAGCTTTGCATTGCTCACCATGGTGGACAGCAGGCGGTCAAACATTTTTGATTTATCCAGCGTATCCTGTATCTTGATGCGACACGTTGACCCGTCCCACCCACACAAGGTTCCCTTACACTCACGCTCACCTCCACCCGTCTGTTTCTTTATCTTTTTACCGATGGGCCCATCTTCTTTGACACACCGCTTGGTAGCAGGATTCAATATTTTTGCAGGTGGGCAAGGGTTTGCTGCTGCGGGTGGTGCTGGTGCTGGTTCAGGCGCTGGTTCAGGTGCCGGTGCTGCTTCAGGTGCCGGTGCCGGTTCAGGTGCTGGTTCAGGTGCTGGTTCAGGCGCTGGTTCAGGTGCCGGTTCAGGTTCAGACTCGGGTTCCTCGACAAGTGCAGGAAGGTCGGGCGGAGGGCCGCATGTATTCCGAACTTTGGTTACAAACGCGGGTGCTTTTTCAATGTCTGTAAACCATGTGCGGTAGTCAAACCACCGCTTCAATAGCGGGCGCACATCCGTCCGCACGGGCTGCGGCACCCGAAGCACCGCTCGCAGGTCGGGGTACGCAACCAGGTCTTTTGACAGCGAATACATCAAAAAATCAAACACCTCAGATGCGTACGATATATCCTCGTAGTTCGCACGCATCTCTTTGTCAGCTTCTCCAAACGCAACCTCGTTTTCCCCGACGCTCTGCGTGGTCTGAATCACCTCCCGGACGTTTGGCGCGTCAGCATCCTCGGGCACAACGGGAATGTGAAGTCCGCTCTTCAAAATCACCTCTACGCGCTCGCCCTGTAGGTTTGTGGCGTCCTCTGACCACTCGTACCCGGACGAGTACTTGGTTGCGATTGCAAGGTACGCCTTGACTTGTGCGTGCGTAGGCGGCACCACCGTGTCGTACCCCATAACCTTGGGCTGGGCAACGTCAGGGAGCGGCGCACTCTGAAACGGCAGCACCACCTTTTGGGGCACGTAAAACGCTTGTGCACGGCCGTACGGGTCCAAAATCACTGAAAACGTGTCCTCTTTCAGTTCGCTCAAGATGTCCCGCATGGCGGTCAGGGCAGTGTCGTATGACGGCACCGAGGTAGCACACGCTGCATTCTTCATGCGTTCTAGTTCTACCACCGTGTCTCGGTTGAACGCCGAGTCGGACCCATACAGGTTGGCAGAGAACCGTATGCTTTTTGGCAGGCGACGGGCGTGTGCCAGTATGTCAATGGAGGTTTTGGACTGCAGCACCAGGATGGCGGACTTGCGGGGGCGGACAATGGGCGAGTAGAACGTACATCCCAGCGTGCGAGACTCCATAAAGATGCGGAAGGCGTCGCATTGAAGCAGCACGCACACGTACTCGAGTTCCTGTATGGGTGTCAGCGTTCCTTGGGCGTACGCATCGCTGATGGCCGATATGGTTTTTGCCATAGAGTCGTCCATTGGCGTTTTTGACTGAATGGCCTCCACGTGCGTGTCGCTCTTTAGGGCCCACGTAGAAATGAACGAGCACTTCAAGGTGGCTTCGGGGTTCTCGTGCGGCGCCGGAATCTGGGTGGAGATGCCCAGCAGTTTGGGCAGCGTTTCAGACGGACGACCCATTCCTATTCTGAAAAACCCAGACATGGGACTTTGGATGCGTTTCTCGCTGCCCTTGAAACTGGTGTACGTCTCGCCCAACGCGAGTGCGTCAATCAAATCCTGTGGCAGGAATGCTAGGCGCAACGGGGGGATTGTGTCCTTGGTTTCGCTCAGGATGTAGTACTTGTCGTCGGTCGGACCCTCCTTTAGTTTCACGCTTTCGGGCAGCTTGTAGCAGCACGGCATCATGCGTCCGTTTGCAGGCGACGCGTACTTTCCAAACCCAGGGTACTTGCGTGCCTTGTCGTGCGACACGACTGGGAACTCGCGCGGGTCGTCGGTGGCCTTTGTTTGGATGCCCAGTCCGCAAATAGGGCACTTGCCGTCCACCAGCTGCGACTCTTGGAGGGGCACCTCGTCCTTTATACACCAGTACTCGGGGCACATGATGAGTCCATCGGGGTTCTTGTACTCCACCAACCGCTTCTTGTCCTCGTCGCTCGTAAAATACGTGCGCGGGTCGTACTGCGCCCCGTGCTCTGCCTGGATCTTGTCCAACTGCTCCGTGCTCAAAATAATGGGCTGGTGGTCGTGCTCGCACTTCTTGGGGTACTCTGAGTTTTTGGGGTTGAACGTTTCTGGGTCAAACGCTTGGAGTCGTTCGTTGAAGTAGTTGTACATCTTCTTCTTTCGCCCCGTCCGGACCTTGACTTCTTCCTCGTCAGCGGGCGCAGCAGCGGGTGCCACCTTTTCAGCAGGAACCTCTTCGTCCACTACGGGCTGCGCTTCCTCGGGCGCGTCCGCCCACCAGTCAGAGTACTCGTCGTCGTCTGCGTCGCCCCCGCCGATGAACGCACGGGACGACCCCATCTGCTCCACACGCCTAGGGCACACCTTGTCCACCTCTGCTGCGTCCGACAGCACAAACCGAAGCGCGTTGGCGTACTTCAGCACAAACAACGGCCGGGAAGTTGCAGAGATTGTTGTGGTGGTTTGACCGATTTTTACAGTGGGAAACCCACGGAACAGTTTACGCATCAAATCAGGGTCTTCGCGAATCTCCTGCGCCTCGTCCAACCCAATACCCAGTTCTTCCTGTAGTTGCTGGACGCTTGCATTGGGGTTTGCCTTGAACACTTGGAGGATGCGGGAGCTCATGGCGCCAAACTTGTCGTTTGCAACGTCTGCACGCAAGAGTCGGAACGTTGAAGTGTCCTTGTCTGCCACGTCAAATATAGACGTCAGGCATCCAAACCTACGCAGGTCGTATTCGTCCAGTTTGGACGCGTACTTTGCAACAATCGCCGTGTCCTGTAGCTCCCACCGCTCCAGCTGAACGTCCTTGCTGTCCAAGAACGGGCGAATCGCGTCCAAAGAGTCCACCCACTCTGCCAAATCTTTTTGAAGCGTCTCTATGGTTTTGGTTTTGTTGCCTTCCTTGCGGTACGACGACACAATCATGTCCACGGACGTAATTGCAATGCGGTCAAAGCTCTGCGGCGACGTGCCCCGGTACAGCACCAGCGTGGGCCGACTGCGCACCAACTTGGTGGCCGTCCACCACGATTTCCACCACGCCATGTCCAGCGTGGGCGTCTTTTGCTTGGCGTGGAACTTGTGGCGTGCCGTCTCGTCGCTGGACGTAAAGAACCCAATGTACGGGTTGTCGTCGGACACGGTTTGACCGTAAAAGATTTGCTCGAACCGGGTGCGGACGGCGCTCCCAAAATCCGTGTCTACCCACGGCACGCGGAAGCGTACGCGCGTAATGTTGACTTCGGGTTCAGGCGCTGGCAGGTCAAGAATGTCGGTGATGCGTTTGGTGGACGTTCGCAGCGCCGTTTCTGCCTCGGGGCTGATGCGGTCGGGACTCGTGCTGCGCAGGAACGGAAAGTACACGATGGGCTCCACCACGGCGCTTGATGCGTCGTACGACACGTACAGGAACTCTTGAATGTCTTCGGGGGTGTACATGGACGACACCAGCATGGACTGCTGCGGGATGGGGTACTCTGCCGCTGCAATTTTCCCCGTGTTTTCGTTGCTCATGTACTCCAGCGGCAGACTGTACGACCGCTGCTCCTTCACGCCAAACACCATGTACTCTGAGAATGCGCCCGGCGGGCTGTGTACGGACTTGACGCTGTCCGGCACGCTCATCCACTCGTCGTAGCCGTACGGGTGGAACACCAGGTTCTGGGCGGGTTGTGCTACCTCGGTGGCATACGTTTGGAACGGCGCTTGGAGCACCGTCTTTGTGCCGTAGGACATCCGGTTGAACAGCGCTTCCCAATGCCGGGGGTCAGCGGAGTAGTACGTTGCAGGTTTGCGAACCTTTGCAAGGATGAACAACCGGTCAGGGTGCACGTCTGCAACAATGGCTATGCGCTGACGCACCGTTTCAACGGTGTCATCGGGGAAGAATGACACGTGTGCCCGTTGTTTTGTAGACGCGTCTACTGCGTCAACCCGCAACATATTGTTACTCCTTCACACTATTTCCTTAGCCGACGCATCGTGCGTCTTCTTTTACCGCCCTTGATAGAGCACTCTGAAGTGAGTAAATCTGGTAAAAAGTGGTCAATGTAGTCGGATTCAAACTCTTGGCGCGTGTGCGGGTCTGATGTGAGCACGACGACCACCTCTCCGTTCAACTGCAGGTCGTGTAGGTACTTTGAAATTCCGGCGGCGTTTGTGCTGAACTGAACCTGGGGGTCCAGCAGGTAAAACAGACCCGGGCGCAGACTTGCAAGCACAAAAAAATGACCCACACCGGGTTGACCGGACGGCAACACGCGCGTGATGCCCACCAACGTTGCAAACCCTTCAAACAGGTTCTCGCGAATCATGTCGATGGCGTGCGTCACGTCGGGCGAAGCGTCTGGTAGGTAGTATGCAGCGTTCTTGGATCGGATGTTCATGTACGCCAGCCAGTCGTTCATGCTGGTGGGGGTGTTTGACCCGGACAGATGCTCCGACAGTGCCTTGGGGATGATGCGCAGCAGCTGCGTGCTCACGGCGCCGCAGTTCATTGGATTGCGACCCTGGTTCAACGGATTCGTGAACGCTCGGATGTCCCGCTTCTCCAGCGGCACCTGAAACAGGATGCTGTGTGTTATGCCTTTTTTGGCGATTTTCCGGGGGGGTTCGCCTGTTGGGCGTTCCCTGCGAACACGCTGGGTAGTGTCTTCTTCCCGCGCACGTTTTCGCGTAGTCATTTAATTACTATACGGGAGAATCTGTAATTTGCATTCCGCAGTAGTTCACCGGCGTGCGCGCGTAATTCACGGGATGGTACAGTCCAGCCCCAATGGCGTCCTGAAGGATGCGTCGAAAGTTTGCCCAAAACTCGGGAGTGTGTCCGATGGATGTGGTCATGAGGTGCGCCAGTTCGTGTAGCACCACAAACATGACGGTGTTTTCATCAACGAGGCGGTGGGGCGGCGCCTTGTCGCGCAGGCACACGACGATTCGGTCGCCCTTGTTTTCAGAGTACGCCGTGCTGCTGCTGCGAATGTCGTTTTCGCAGATGTTTTCGGGTTTGAACCGCTCAATCATCACACTCACACGCGGTTCCGCGGCCGTAGCAGGGTCGTTCTTGTACCGATTCATCAGCGTGTCCAGTTTTTCACGCACGTTTGCCATGAGCTCGGACGCCTCCTGCTTGTCAGGCATGTTTTGAACGCGGTACTCTTGGTTGGTTCTCTTGGATCTCACGCTTACGAGATTTGCAGGGCCTGCAGTTGCATATGCAAGCGCAAGACCTGTTCCGACGAGGGCGACGGCAGGCAACATTATACTGAAAAGGGTTTTTTATTTAAGCATTCTCCTTGTCCTTCTTCTCCTTCTCCTTCTTCTCCTTCTCCTTCTTCTCATTCTCCGTGGGCGGAATATCACGGGCAGAGCAATAAAGAGAAGGCCCGATCGGTTCTCCGTTTGGTTTCAATTGCTGCGCAAAAGGATCAGGAAACTCAACAAAGGAAATAGTCATGAAAATTTTCGAAAATTGATAATGATCGTAT
>Ga0114979_10001478_pt1 | contig 15911 bp, 7 predicted proteins | sample S_140625_EF_Meta_FD_87315 | JGI IMG/M metagenome (GOLD analysis project Ga0114979, IMG submission 87315) | Freshwater microbial communities from Lake Simoncouche, Canada to study carbon cycling - S_140625_EF_MetaG | ecosystem: Environmental > Aquatic > Freshwater > Lake | place: Lake... | reverse complement strand
TCAAGAAGAATTTCATCTCGATAGTCGCCAAACGCAATAGTAAGGCTACCGTCATGTCCTTGAATTACTTGTTGTGGTCCTGTTGTATAGGTAGTATCGGTAATAATTTGAGGTTTAAACTTTGGATATAGTCCCAATTTTGTAGGAGTAGGTGGAACAAAACTTCCTGCGGTAGTAGGGTAGTCGTAAATTTCGATTACGTCCCCTTTAACTAAAGTTTTACTAATTGTAATACTAGGATCATATTGATTAACAACGTAATCATATCCTCTAGTTAAAATACGATTGTTAACGTAAACCAATACGCATCTCTCAGATAAAACTGTGTCATCAAAAATAGTAGCAAGACTATAACGTGTATTGCGAGGATCTGACACCGTATATAAACGAGTTGTATGATTCTTACCGTAAGCAATCATATCTGAATAATTGTAATTGCTTGTATTTTCTTTTACTCTATTCATTGACAACATTGCTAAGTCAAGAGTCTGTCCAGCAGTATATGTGCCTTTTAATGAAGAAACATTTCTCATTAAATTAGATTTAAACTGATTGTAATCGGCGGCTGCTTTTCTTGTTGCCTCAATAATATTATCTTCTTGAGTACTTAAAAAATAATGTGCAAAACTTAAAGGGTTGCCGTGACTAACTAATCGAGTACCGTACGGTGTGACTTCTGAAACATCTCTTAAATTACTTGCGCCAGGAAATACTCCAACGAACTCTGCATGATTATCAACCATAGTTTTAACATGGTCGCCTAGTTCAGTATATGTAAATTTGCCAATTGGTCCATTCAAGGGATTGTTAGTTAAGTTGATTGGTGGTTCGTAATATCCATTAGAATTTGGAGTTTTTAGAGTACGTAACTTAATTAAAACTCTATCATTAACTAAGAAAGAAGTTGTTGATACAATAAATGCATTTGCGGCATCAGTAACAATAGTATATGTTTTGTTTTTTATTTGTTTTATATCGTTAACAAATACATCAACTTCTAAATCTTTAGTAAACCCAGGATTGTCGATTGCATTGATTTGAATATAAACAGAATCTTGTTCTATTACCTGATACTGAATAATAGGTATTGGCGTATCAACTGATTTAGTCCAAACTGTTGTAAATTTAGAATCTGTTAAAGAATTAATTTTTAAGAAACCGTTTGATACAGGCAACACTTCAATCTTGTTGTTTGCAAAATTTGTAAATGTATCAGTCATGAAATAGTTGTCAAATAGGTATTCTCCAACATTTGCAACATTTCGATATGCTAGATTAAATCCTAAAACAGAATCGTATACTGTGCCAATTTCATATCCAAATACTTGTGTTCCTTGGAAAGAACTTTTATAAAAAGAATTATCTGCAAATCTATTGCCATCTTGATCGTACAATTCAAATAATGGAAATTGATTTATTGCTGTTTTCTGTTGACCAAATATCCATGTTGTACCATCAAACCACCAGCTTGATCCTGCATACGTATCTCCCTTAGTAACAACGACACCGTTACCTAGTACAGGGATTGAATCAAATGCTTCATCTAAGTTAATTCTAGGTTCATTATCAATGATAGCAATCTTAACTTCATAAATTTTTCCGCGCACAAGCGGATCAGTTGCCGCATTAAAAACTACTCGGTGGCCTGCTTCAAGTAGTGAACCATCAACATAAAATCCTGTAGAATTTTCAACGTTCTTAAAAGGGTCTTTAGTATATTCATCAATTAAATCAATATTATCTTTGGCAATAGATCCATAATTATAAAGTTGCAGTCCTGCTTTAAACTCAATAATTGGACGTTGAGCTTGCATTTTATAATTAAAAACAGGACTTACTCCATTAGCAGCCGCGGTCTTAGTAATAACATCGGCGTGTATCCAACGGTTGTATATTGACCATTCGTTTTGATCAACACTTGCTCTATTAATTGTAATGTATTCCGGTGTTAACGGAACATATTCAAAATCATCAAATGGATATTCATCAAATGGTGTTGCATCAAAGTTAACATCTAAGTTTGTTGTTTTATCGGCGGCGGATTGTAATTTAGTATAGTCTACTAGTGTAATTGCTGTTCCAACACCTTCAACAAAATATTCTTTGCCAATGTATGATTCAGGAAAAACTTTACCGGCAAAGCGAACTTTCATTCCGTTTGAAAGACTTACGCCATTATATGATGTATACGTCTTCTTTCCAATAATTTCAGCATCAACATCTAACTCAGTATCTTCAGTAATAGTATCTATAACAATTTTACCCACAGCCGTTGGACTGCCTTCAGCAAAATAGTAAATTGTTTTTGGCGTAAATTCGTCAACAGTAAAAACTACTTGGCCAACTTTAGTTCCTTGTCCAGTAACGCCCGATGCAAGATTATTTGTCCCGGCTTCGTAAGCTGTTTTAATGTAAAAAGGAAAAATGCTGTTAACATTAAAAACGTATGTCAATCCTCTATATAATTTTAATAAAGGATTTGTAGTTGCACCGTCTGGAGTAAAAATTAAACTACTGCCATCTGTTGAATCAGCGACAGAGTAAGTACTAATAACGTTTTTCTGTTTTCCGTAAATTTCAACAGTATCCGGTCCTGTTGGCGCCCAGTAATACTGGCGGAAATTAACAAACTTATCCCAATCAATGTGAGGATCATAAGAATAAGAATCAGGACGGAATAATCTATCAAGATTTTTAGTAGAAGCATTATTATACCCTAGTTGACCAATTAAATCATCATACCCCAATGCAGTCATAATAGCGCCGTTAACATCGCTAATAACCAAAGAAGGTTCGAGTTGATAATCAGTTCTTAATTTTGTTTTTCCAGCAATGTATTGGTCCGTTTCTGGATTATAATTTGGAGTTAGTTTACTTCCTAAAAAGCCACTTACTCGAGTAAGCTGTGGTTGCTGTATAAATTGATCAAGTGTACTAGATAAAAATTTAGTATTTTTATCTGTTCTATGATATGCCGGAAGTAAATCAACAGATCTACGGGTATTTGAAGGATTATTAACGTCGACTGAATTTATTAAATCTTTACTTGCCATTATGCACTCGCATTGGTATTAACTATAATAGGTGCTACAGAATTAATCTGCGCCGCTGTTACTGAATCGATGATTTCAATATCTGCGGCTATTGCGCCACTAATTAAAATTTCATTAGACTGACATGCTATTTCAAATAAACTGCCAAAGGGTAAACTTGAATTTTTAGGAACAATAATAAAGTTTACAATATCAGGAGTCATTTGATTTAAAACATAAGTTGATAATTCTGTAAAATTAAATGATTGGCCAAAATTCCAATTATCTAAATTAAAGAAATTATTAATTGAAGCTAATATTCTAGTTTTCAAATCATTGTCACTTGTTTGCCTTGAACTGTTGCGGACAGCTTTGAATGTGGCTTGTAGGTTTGCCGCGGCTTGTGTTCCAAATAATACTTTATAGTTAGCTGTATGGAAAACTAATGTATCACTAATTGACTTAATTTCTGCAAGAGGGGCATAGAAATCATTTTCTAAACTCTGACTTGTCGGAGCCAATGGAGCATTTCCTGTTCCTGTTTTTAACCAATAACGATAAGAAGCGTCATACGCGGCTGTTAATACATAGATGTCTATAATATTTGATTTACTTGGATCAATTCTACGTTCTTCCCCACTATTGTGTTGATAATGGAATTTAATATTTGATCTACCCGACTTAGCAAAATAATTTGTGGTTAGTTTAAACTCGCCCAAAGTATATATTTTTACAACATCACTTCCGTAAAAATAAAATAAATCGCCTTCCGACGCTGACGATACGCTTACATACGTTTCATCAAAGTAAGGAGTTATTAACGTTTGGTCTGCTAATAATTGATAACGATTTCCACTGTCAATTATTTCAAAGTACACAAATTTATTTAGGTTACCTGCAGAATCAGTAGATGTAGGTTTAACAATTTCATCAAACGCATCTGGATTGTCAATTTGCCCATCATTGTTTGCATCATAAAAACTAACAACAACTTTTTTAGGTTCAACATAACCATCAGGCTCAGTTATTGCAGAATCTATTTGCCAGCGGTAATCGACTCCTAGGCCTTTTGATCTGTCTGTAGGAACATAATTAACACTTAATACATCAATCTGATCTTTAATAATTGTATCAGTTGTGTAGTCGTAGTTGTTATTCGAATAGTCAATAAAAAATGCAGTCTGTTGATTGCTTTCAAAAATATATTGTAATATTCTATATGTAACCGTGTATGCAATTCCGTTCCACTGGAATAGAACTAACCAGCTAGAATCTTTTTGCAAATTAGTTGTATCGCCTTGAAACGTGGGATTAAAATCAGAAATAGAATCTAAATTACTGTCGGTGATAATAAACCACTGTCGTGTTGTGCGATCAAAACTAAGACCAAAATTTCGTTCTGCTAAACATAAATTAACAATTTGTGTTTCTAATGCATAGCTGAATACGCTTACAAAAGTAGGTATAACTTCACTTATATATGCACCCTCAGGAATATTACCAGATAATATTACCGGGCCGGTGCCGTCATTTAATGCGCCACGAAGTTGATTAGTTCCATCACCAACTACTTGAATTACTTTAGACCATAGATAAGAAACTTGTTCAGTATCTGTAACGTCATAATCTACTATTTTATTATTTTTAAAACGATAGCCTGCCCCTGGCACAAATTTTACCAATGCACCTGCTGTAATATAGCTAGCATTATTACTACTAAAATATCCTGTTTGTACAGGGATTCCGTCAGCTGTTTGAAAATAGCCTGTTACCTGTGATGATTTAGTTGTAACTACTTTCCATATATAGTCTAATGAATCAAAAGAAGGACGAGTATAATTGTTTATGTCATAATAAAAATTCTTAAATGTACTCGAAGAAACAATAGGTTCTAATTGTTGTTTAATTGCTCCGTAAACTTCGTTACGAGAATTAAATTTAAATTGGAAACTAGGTAACTTGTTTTCTTTATAAAGGATGCCGTCTTTGGCATATATGTCTGTGCTAGAATATTTTCCGCTGACATCATTTAATTCAAAATATTTTGAAATGCCGCTAGATGCGCGATTAATACTTTTAACTTTTAAAATATTATTACCAACTGTTAACGGAGCAATGTTATAATCCTCAGCAGTGATCATTCTATTTTGTAGATAATATGTTTGAGGTGCTTTACTCTTAATGCTGGCAATTGATTCTGAGCCACTACTATTAGTAACAGTATATTGTAAACTTAATGTTAAAGTAAGTTGATGAGTATTACCTGCTTTATTTGTATAAGGTATGACAATATTAATTCCCGACATTTGATCAGGAGTAATTGTATACGTCTGCCCATTGCTTTGACGATAGAACAAACGGAAGTTACCTTTTGGTAAATCACCAAACGAGCCATCAGCAAAAGTTAAATCGATCTGATCGTTTGCTCTTGACGATACTGTATAAAAAGTTCTTATATTATTTGCAATATTATTATAAACTGCATTGTTACCAACAAGTGATTCAACTCGTGTCCATAATTTGTCATAGGTTCCGGCAGCACTTAATTGCCATAACCAAACGTCAGTATTGTTAATACCACTTGCATTAATGCCAATAATTTCATTAGGGACCGGGTTGCTGATATTAAATCCAGTACTAGCGATTGTTCCTTGACGGAAGTGTACAAAGAAGCCAGCGTTAACTGATCCAGCTCCTTGATTATCGTTTTGAAAGATATAACTAAATGCGCCGCCGGGTAAAGGTGGCTCTTCATAGACATAATCTTTTTCAGTAAATGTTGCGCCAGCAAGTTCAAATGTCATGCTAACGCCATTAATATTTTTTGTGATAGTGTAGACTGGAATATCAGTTCCGGCGGCACTAATTCTATATTGTTCTGTTGTAATCCCATTAATAGTTTTACTATCGAATGGGCGGCCAAAAACTCCACTTCCCGGCATTGCCGCATTAAGAACACTAATAAACTGTTGATACCAATTTGTGTTTGTGGGATCGTTCCAAGCAATAAGCTGGTTAGCTAGATTAACACCGTTAGCATCAATGATACTCTCAGTAGAATTAACAGCGGAAATTTTTAATAAACCGTTTGCAGGAATGTTTCTTTTAGGATTATAACTAATGAGCTGTGCTAGACGTAGTACAGAATCTTTACGTTGTGCTGTTTCTAAAAAGTTTTCACGAGCATTTAAATCAACACGGAAACTTAGATTTTGACCTAAGTATGCAATTAGATCAATCAGCGCAATATATTCGCTAGAATCAATATAATCGTTAAATTCTTCTGGATATGTTTCACGCAAATACGTGATCATTGTGCGGCGCAGAGTATCAAAGTCATAGCTCTGGAAGTCTGCGTTGCGGAAGCTCTGGTAAATCTTAGTCCAATCTTCAGCGACTAAAAGTTGTGATTTTGTTGACGGTATCATAATATGTTATGCTATTCCTAGATAACATATTTATTGAAAAAATAAACCGGGTATATTATTGTTGCGAAACTAACCCAAGCTCTTTATCGAAGGATAAACGCATGTCTTTAGACATATCTTGCTGACTATAAAACAGCGTGGCTTCAATAACAAGACCGTAATCAACATCAGTAATATTGATTTGCGTAGGTGTTACTCTAGGGTCGTAATTAAGAATTCTAGTAACATCTTCGCTGATTAATTGCTTTACATCACTAGTAAACGGCTCGTAAATTAAAGACCAAATTACAGTTCCAAACTCAGGATTCATTACACGTTCGCCCTTTTTAGTTTGAAACATGTTTAAAATATCCTGCTGTATTAGGTCAAAATCGTATATCTTGTTAGTCAAAGACAAGTCGTTAGCTGTACTAAATCCTTTATAAAATTGACTTTTTTGTACGCTTGATTGGTTGCTAACGTTGTTAGGAGTGATTACAATATTCTTATAAGCCATAGTGATATTTATTTGTTATTAATAGGGGAAGAACCAGTCTGTACTGGTTTTCCGTCGCCGCTAGTTAATACACCGCTAGTTGTTCCTACAGCACCCTTAGGTGTAATACCGTTCGCTTGAAAGTCGGCTTTATAGGCGGCATAAAATTGTTTGCGCTGAGCAAGGCCGTTGGTTCCACCGTTAACGAGTGCAGATACGCTTGGGCAGTCGTCCCAGAATGTATCAGAATCTGCATAAGTCTGCGTCATTGTCTTGTTCTTAAAGCCTGGTTTTTTATACACGTTAAAGAAGAATAACACAGACTTACTTGCCCATTCTAGTTGTTCTACTAGTTCTGGTTGGTTTTCAAAATTAATACCCGAAGATTTAAAGTAAGTTGTCATCTTCTTATAAACATCTCGGCCAGTTAATTGAATAAATCCTCGGCCTTTGTAACGGATGCCATCTCCAGATTGTGTGTTACCTAAGTCTTTACGACCTTCATATTCGGCACCACTAGCAAATTCTTTAAGAGCTCTAAATCCTGCACTTTCAACTTTACATTGTGCCATCCAAGACGCAAGTTTAATAGGACTTGTAATACCTGCATTAACAAGTACTGCTTGCAAGTACTGTTCATTTGCGGCGGCTGATTTAGATAACGGAACCGAAATTGGTTTATCGTTAACTGGAGGAGATCCTGCCGTTTCTGTTGTAGTCGGGCTTCCTTTACTATCAGCTGGCTTATTAACTTGTGTGTCAAGTCTACCTGGAGTAAATTGATCAGGATTAATGTTTTCGTGTTGATCCCAAGGTTCATGCATCGGAACACGTTGCATAATACTTGTAATGTCGCCAGCTTTATAGAAATTACCGTTAGTCCATCCAGACCCAGAACTGCGAGCTGGCAGGGTAAAAGAATCCAACTTGTCAGGAACTTCTGCAGAAATTGCACCCGATGCTATTGCGGCCACTGCCGCAGGACCATTCATTTCAATGCGTCCCGCAGTTTCTCTGTGTTCTGCACTAGTAATATTTGAATTGCCTGTTGCAGAAATTTTCCATGCTCCGCCTGCGCTTTGATTAATATCTGTACCTGCTTCAAGATTTAAATTTGTTGCGGCTTTTACTTTGAAATCTACACCAGCTACAAAACTTGTTGATTCACCAGACTTCATTCTAAGTTCTGCGCCAGCGGTTACTTGTAAATTGTTAGCAATATTAATCTTACCTTCGTTATCGCAACTTAGATAAAATCTATCAACGCTTTGCATTTGCAATCCGCTATAGGCCTGCATATTAATATTGCGGCCTGCTTCTAAGTTAATATCACGGTCAGCACGGAAATTAAAATCTTGTTCGCTGTGAATGCTTATACTATCTTCAGCATAGATATCAATTTTACCGTTACTAGATAATTCAACCCACGCACTACCTTTACTGTTAGAAATGTAAATTAAATCACTACTATTGTGCATTAAAATTTGATGGCCAGTTCTAGTGCGAATACGTACTAATTCATTTTGACCGTTTTTGTCGCCATCATCCATGACAAAGGTGCTGCCGCCAAGCCGGCTTACAGGAATTCTAACATTGCTACCTTGAAAGCCAACTGATTTTCTAGGAGCATTAACACTAGTGTCAACTGGCCCAGGAGTGCTAATACCAAATACTTGGCTAGGAACTTCTCGTCTAGCAGAACTAGATGTTACTCCACGTACTGTGTCTAATAATAAACCCTGCTGTACAAGACGATCAGCAAATGGGTGAATAGCTTTTGTAAATGTGTCTGGATTAGGCACACTCATGTCGCGACTTGCTTTGTGGAATTCTGCAACAGGCAAAAGTTTTGTACCGTACTTGGCTTCGTCACCGGGACCAACTGCTGAGTACTGGCTTGCGGCAATACCCGGAGTCATTTGATTTTGGTATTGATCAGGGACACAACCAAACCAGTAACCTTGGTTAGGATCTCCGTCAATAAAGATAACCATAACTGTACAACCAATGTCTGGAGGTACCATCCAAAAGCCGTATGATTTTTGTACGTCTTTAAAGTCTGAAGAATTATTACCTTCAAAAGATGCACTTGTCGATCCAAAGAAAGGACTACAATATTTTACAATAACGTTTGAAGATTGTGTATTAGGCTGACCAGGGGTTCCTTTAATAACTGCAACTTCTAAACTACCCATGTATGTGGGGTCAAGGTGATTTACTACCTTGGCAAGAAATGGGCCAGGACTGACTTTTTGTTTCTGACTTGATCTTTGATTTTCTGCCATTATGCGCTCGAACTTCCTAAAATATTAGTATCGCTTACTAATTTAGCAAGTGGACTGCTTTGCTTACTACCAAACTGGCTGGTTACTGAGAACCCTAAGTTAGCTGGTCCCGCCGTTTGTGCAATATTTGTAATGTTAGTAATATTACTTTCTACTGAACCCAATCCAATACTAGACGGAGAAAATCCTTGTATGCTATTTTGTGCTAGAGATCCTACATTGTTTGCTAGGCCGGCGGCGGATCCAATTGTATTATTGACTAACGAATTAGCGTTAGCCACGGAACCTAATAATCCTTGTGCCGATCCAAAATTTAAACCAGCGCCTGCTGATAATATTCCTGCTGGATTTGTTACTTTGTTTATATCTGTTAGAGGTGCCAAATTTGTTTTGCCTGCTAATAAAGATTTAGTACTACCGTATTTTTCTTCTAGTAGTGCGGCTAATGCAGGATCTGTGAGTGCGGCTGGCGCAGTAACTTTAGGCTGTATTGCGGGTAGATTTTTTAACTTGTCTGCACTTAAATTAGCAAAACTAATACCTTGTTCTTTTAAACTTCCTAAGTCAGAATTTTCAGGAATGCTTTTGGCAACATCTTCAAGTTGTGCAATCATCTTACTTGATTGTTCAGCAGACATGCCTGCTAGTGCAGACGGATCAATTCCTAATTTTGCGCCAACTGATGCAACATCAACTGCCGGTTTAGCACTAAACAAATTAGTAACAGCATTTTTAGCATTGCCTAGTGCGCCGGTAACAGCACTTGCACCTTTACTTGCAAGACTGGTTACTTCGCCAGTTAATGAACTTGCACCATTAAGTAAACTAGATGCTTGGCCACTAACTGCAGAAATATTAGCGGTAGGTAGTGCAGATATTGCGTTTGACACATTTTTAGCTAGTGCAGTCGGTGCGTTAACTATTCCGGATAGGCCAGCAACTGCCGCACCAGCACTAGCAAGACCCGCGGCGGGAATATTTGCAACTGATGCAACATTTCCTAACCCAGATGCTGATAATCTAATACCGCTTGTTAACGCATTAATTCCAGATACAGGACTTATACCCAATTGGCTTGTAATTTGATTTGTAATACCTGCGGCTCCCGAAACTTGATTTAACAAACTGCCAACAGATCCAGTTATGCTGCCTAGTGAAGTTTTTCCAAGTGCCGAATTTGTAAAATTGCTTAAAGCGCCGGGTAACCCGGTTGTAGGTAAGCCTCTGCTAATTAAATTTGATAGGTTAAAATCGCTTGGTCTAATGCCAGATTTTAAAACATCCGCAGGTGCAGTATCTTTAATTTTTTGTTGACCGGCCAACGGAGAAGTAGCAAGGTCGGGAGCTAATTTTTCTGTTCCTTTTCCTAATATTTGGCCAGGTACACGAATTATGTCTAGCGCCTGAGTGAACAGTCCATCTTTAAAATTATTTTTAAGAGTTGTAACTCTATATACTCCGCTAAAAGACAAAGGCGCAACACCAAAATCCATCATTCCTGTTTTTGTATCTATGTCTACAGGGTTTTTAAAATTAATGTTAATAAACAAATCACCTTGTGTTGTTGGTGCTTGACCATCAACTGTCATCATTGGTTCTTTAAGATCAAGGTCAGTATTTCCCATGCCTCCAGTAACTAGATAATAAGGATCTCCCAAGATTTCAATATTACCTTGGATCATATCAACGTTGTTTAATACAGCGTTGTGTAAATTCTGTGCTAGTTTAGCATACGGGTCGGCTTGTACTTGTCCGGCTTTTGCTTCACCGCCAAACGTATTTTGATCAGGATCAACTCCGGTTTGTGCAGTAGGTGCCGCATTGGCATTTTTTTCTTTATCAGTTACGGCAGTACTTGCTTTATTTTTAACGTCCACGACGTTATTAGGACCTGCCGCAATAGCTTTTTGGTTAACTGCTGGTCTATTACCTAACATCGCAGGAATGGCAGTAAAATATAGATTATCAAATTTAAGAGAAAACTTTGTAATATCTAAGTTCTTGCCTGTATAGATATAATTGTAATCACGCTTAATTTTTTGTTTAATTTGTGTAAGGTCTACTTCACCTTGTTCTTGTCCCGGTATTCTAGTATAATGCATTTGATACGGTTCAAGGACGTAACGATAGGTATTAAAACGTTTATTGTTAACATCATCTTCTCCGTTAATTTCTGATTCCATTCTAACAGTGAAATATGTTACTAGTCCGTCACCTTTTTTAGCTTTATCTAAACTTTCCGCTTTTAACAAATCTCTAGTATAAGAACTATCTCTTACAATAGCGGCAATACAATCATGTATCTGACTACCAGAGGCAAATACTACCGTTCCGCCTTTTGGTGTTAGTTTGTCTGTCGACGGATTTGAAGTTGCGTTTGTTGAAGTTGAGCCAGGTACCGAAGCCGCAACGTAACCATTTTTAAACTGTGCCGGATCTCCCATCTTAAACACGTTAACACTAGTTAACTCGTCATTCATTTTAGCTTTAACAATATCACTATTATTATTTGAATCTGAATTTTTAGAAAGGACTGCGGCTTTAGTTTGTTGTTTGTTGCCGGGTGTGACTAATTTTGGACAACTAACTTCGTAAATGTCTCTGCCCGGTTGTTTAGTTTGTTCTTTTGTTCTATCCTCAACCATTTTATTAATGGCTTCAAAAAAGTTTTTAAGAATTTCTCCAACAGTTTCGCCGGCTACTTTAATATCGGCGGTAAGAGCATTGGGGGTACCTAGTCCCATTTGAGGTACTGGAACACTATTAACTTTATATCTAGTACCAGATTCATTTACATCAACCCCAATTTCTGTGATAGTAATTGGAAAGTATCTAGTACTCATTGGAACTATTTCCGGAGTACTTTGGTCGCCAGAATCTTTCCATCCTTGGAACTGAATGCGTAATGCAAAGGCGGCTTTCATATAGTCGCTATATCCTGCGGCTTGGGCAGTAGCTTGCATTGCTTCAATTAAACCATTCATACTATATGGTTCAAAAATATCAAAAGAAATATTAGTTGCAATTGAGGACCCGCTTTGTTTAGTTCCGGCACCTATAATACTATCTACAGATATGTTGTCAATAAACATATCAAATCTACCAGGGCTATTTTTATTAAATCCGTTAACTAACCCAACCGTACTATCATAGTTTGTTGAGGAAGAATTTAATCCTTCAGAACTCACCCCAACTCCTCGAGTGCCCTTACCTGCAGAATTTAATACTTGATAAGTCATAATGTCTCGATCAAGTAATCTATTATCTCTAAGTGCATTTGGAGTAATTGCTCCAAAAGTCCAATTATAAGTCCAAGACCTATAATTATGTAATATATTTTTTTCGCTTGCTGAAAGAAGTTTAGGTCCGCCTTTAAATAAATTTCCATCAAATTTATTTTCAGGTGTTGTCTCAGTTGATGCACCTATGGATCTAGTTGTTGTTTTAACGGGAGTAGACCCGTCTTCAGTAATTGTTTTTTGTTCAGCAACATCAGCAACATCTCGAGGAGAAGGGCTCGAAGATACACCGCCTTCAGTGTCAGTAGCTAATACACTACCGTCATCAAAAGTTTCTAATGTTGACCCATCATCGAAAGTTTGAATTGCCATTTAGTAACCTAATGCTGATTTAATACTGTCAATTTGTGGAATGTAAATTACTTGACCTGGAACAAAGTCGTAAACAGGATCTTTAAGGACATCTTTATTACGAACAGCAAACACCCACCATAACTGGCTGTCGCCATAAATGTCGTAGGCTAATAAATCAGGGCGGTGCATAAACAAAGAAGTTATTTGAAATTGTATATCATTAACATTCCCTGGAATGTCAACAAAATTAATAATATCTAAATATCCGTTTTTTAAATTAGTATTGATATACGGACTTTGTTTGTTATATTGTGAACTCATTAGATATATCCTCTACCGCGTAAACTACCTGTCATCCAGTTATCAACGCTGTGTGCCGCCATTTCCCTGCGACTGTACATTACATTCAGTGTTAGGCTAATTGAGCTCATTACCGGAACCATGCTGTGTCCGTAAGTTGGGGGACTACCTTGTCGTCCAACTGCTATATAATCAACTCCATCGGGCAATTCGTGTCTCCAACTTGCAATTGATACTGGAACATTGTGCATCATATAATCACCATACGCATCAAATCTGCACACAGGCGGTGGACTACCGGCATCGTGGTCATTGCCAAATTTCATTTTTACCAGTCCTCTTAGTAAATGTATAACTCCTAAAAGTACTGCGCCTTCAAATTCATTTTGTACTGTAAATTTTGCAGTGACCTGAATAGGACCAACCGAACTACTCTTATAAAAATAAAGAGGAAAGTTTGAGTGTAAGGGACTTTGCGAATTATAGCTTGCTTGATTGTCTACGCTAATTGTAGGAGTATACGGGAATAGTATTCCGCCATTCTTTTGAATAATGTTTGCAGGTCCGGCCGCAGGCCCAACAAGATAGTTAGGTGGTACACGAAGTTTGACTCTTAGATCTTTTGCTTCGCTCCATTGTGCCATTGCCCCTGGAGTATTGAGAGGTGTGCCGCCTTTAGGAAGCATTGATCTTGTATTTGATGATGCGCCTGATGTAAAATCTGATCTTGATTGGTCTGCTGATGCTTGGGTAGCAGGTTCAACAAAATCTCCTCCCACATATACAGGATTATTATCTTCATCCAACGACCAGCCCGGGTTTAAATTGCCGTCGTCATCGTATGCTGTTCCCATAGGAGATATAGGACCGTTTGTTGGATCTTCTGGAGGAGTAATTGTCTCGGATGGTGCAGGAGTAGATGTTGCGTTTCCATCAGCATCAATTGCTAATGTGCTACCATCTTCAAATGTTTGAAAGGTTGATCCGTCATCAAATGCTTGAGTAGATTCAGTGGTAGTTGGACTAGCAGAATTTGATGTAGTAACTGTATCAGGTAAGGGAGTTGTTCCGTTTTGCTCTGCCAATGCGGCTTTGGCCTCATCACTTGCTTGTGCAGGGTCAATTCTAGCAATAGCAAGATCGGCTTGCGCGGCAACTTCTTCAGCGGCAACAATTGGTCGTCGTGCCTCAATAGTTGCGGCTGTGGCGTTGTCTCTTGCGGCTAATAAAGGTTTAAATTCTTCTTGCTGTGCATTCCATTGTGATTGAATATTTTGTAATGTTTGCTGTGCTGTAGTATCTGTTGGATTTGCGGCGGCGGCTCTTTGTGCAATGCCTAATTGATTTAGTGACACCTTACCAGGTCTAGCATAAAAAGCATCTAAGGCCGCTTGAGCCGCATTCTCGGCTGTCTTGGCTTGATTAAACGCAGGTGTTAATCTAGCAACCTCGAGATCCGATTGTACTATCTGTTGTTTTAATTGTTCTACCGTGGCCATCATTATCCCTCTATGCTGTATTTAACCTGATAAATAATGTGCTTAGTTAATCATTCGGTTGACTTCATCGTTGTTTTTCTGCTACAATAGTACTATAAGGAGGGTGCGCTAAGATGCCCAATACAGTTATTATTCAACCTTCTGGCCGCAAGCAGAAGTATCTAAACAATAAAGATTTACTCGCGGAAATACATAAAAGTAAAGCAACATTCAGTAGCTATACCAGTAAAGATTATGTACAACATGACATTATTTTGCCATCTTTGGACAAAATAAACATTCGTACACTAGCAGATGCTAAACGTAGCCGCGCTAAACGCATGGGATTACTTGCATTTGCAACTGCTAGACTAGCTGGAGATAAGAAAGTTAAACTAGCAGAAGTTACTCCAGACTATAAAACAATTAAAAAGACCGATCTAGTTATTAGGATAATGACGTTCGAACATATTCCGCTTGCGCCAGGCCGTAAGAAAACTACTAAAACTACTGCGGACGCACATGAAAAGGTAAACTTTCCTCCTTATCAACATTGGAAGTTTGACGAAAACGATAATTTAGAATGTGTTGGTAAAAGTCATTGGAAAGGCGGGATTAAAACTGGTAAGTTTAGTAAAGACCACGGACGCATTACTGAAAACTTAGGTAAGATGTACATTAAATTATCAGAACGATATGCACAAAGATCTAACTGGCGTGGTTATACCTATATCGATGAAATGAAAGGGCAAGCTATCCTACAATTAAGTCAAATTGGACTACAATTTGATGAAAGTAAATCAGAGAATCCGTTTGCTTATTATACTGCCGCAGTAACAAACAGTTTTACTAGAATTTTAAATCTAGAAAAGAAAATGCAAAACATTCGTGATGACATGTTAGAAGAAGCCGGTTTAACCCCGTCAATGACACGTCAAGGTAAGCAAGAATTTGCAGAAGAAACCGCTCGACAAGCAGAGTTATACAAAAAGATGCGTATGCCAAAGAGTGAAGAAGTAGTTGAAGATGGAGAAGAAGAGGCTTGATTTCTCCCAACGACTAGTGTAAACTAACTATTAGGAGAATATTAATGACGAACCTCTTTAAGAAGGTAGCGTGTTTTACCGATATACATTTTGGACTAAAGTCTAACTCAACAACGCATAATCAAGATTGTGAGGATTTTGTAGATTGGTTTATTGTAGAAGCCAAAAAGGAAGGCGCAGAAACCTGCATTTTCCTAGGCGACTGGCACCACAATAGAAACTCAATTAACCTAATTACTCTAAACACCAGCTTGGGGTGCTTGGAAAAGCTAGG
>Ga0114979_10001475_pt1 | contig 15921 bp, 21 predicted proteins | sample S_140625_EF_Meta_FD_87315 | JGI IMG/M metagenome (GOLD analysis project Ga0114979, IMG submission 87315) | Freshwater microbial communities from Lake Simoncouche, Canada to study carbon cycling - S_140625_EF_MetaG | ecosystem: Environmental > Aquatic > Freshwater > Lake | place: Lake... | reverse complement strand
TGTATTTGATTTTAACACATTCATAACAGAAAGTCCAGCGAGCACCATATCATTAATATCTTTTTGCTGAACTGCTTTTGGCCAGATGACTACTTTTTTACCTCCGTCGATGAGTTTAGAAATTCTATTACAGATTTCCTTGTTGCGGGGTTCATTATCAAGTACATAGACAATATCATCACCCAAATTAAGACTATCGAGTAGAATATCCGATCCACACATTGCGATGGCATTTTTGACAAACGTTGAATCAAAGGGTCCTTCTGTGACGTAGATTGTTTCATCTGTACTTACCTCGTCTAGTCCATAAACTTTTGGAATACTCTCATCTAAAATCACTGTGATATATTTAACATTACTAGGTCCTAGAGATCTTCCTTGGAATCCAAAGATTTCACCTTCTCTAGTGTGTAATGGTATCACTATGCGACTTTCATCTCTTACAATCCTACTAAATGTGGATTTTTGAGTGTTAGTCCATGCCTGAAATTTGTCAGCAAAATAAAACTTTTCTGGATTTAAAAGTCTCTTCTCAAGATATTGTTTAGCAATTGGATTATCAGATGCTTTAGGCAAATCTAATTTTTTCTTAAAGGTAGGTTTCTTAAATTCAAACTTTGGTTCTTCAACTACAAAGTTCTTACCAGTATGCCCTTCCTTAAACTTTTCAAGAGTATATTGCTTATGAAGTGTTGGATCTAGTTGTTTAAGAAAGTTATTGAATGATAAACTTGCTCCACAGTTATGGCACTTGAAGTTTGTATTATTCTTGACTGGGTAAATGTATCCCCTTGTCTTGTTTTTGTTCTTCTGAGAATCTCCACAAATCGGGCAACGGAATGTGTACAAATCCGACTTAACCCTTTTGAATTTTTGAAGACGCGAAGATACGAGTCCAATATACTTGGAATCAATCAAATCCATTGTGAAGGGTTCTTATTTCAGTCTCTCTATTGTACCGTTATCTTGTGCTGGTGTCAAGATGCGAGTGACCAATCCAGAATTATTGATTGTGAAACTTACTGCTGCAAGAACTCCAATACCTATCCAAACTTTCTTTTCTAATCCTTGCAACTTTGCTAATACCGCAGTATGGTCCTTATCCATTTTATCTTTCAACTGATCCATTTTTGTAAAGAGTATATCTTCTATCTTTTCCCCATTATTAATTTTTTCTTCGTGAACTACAAGCATTTTAGTTACATTTGCATTTACTTCACTTATCTTTTCAATCGCACTCTCAATACGTTGCATCAACTGCTCAGTAGTATGAATCTTTTCCTCAAGGATTGCAACCTTTGTTTCTATTGTTTGAGGGGGTGAGTACATTGGATTACTTATAGTTGTGGTTTTTTCCAGCGAGTTCTTGCACCAGCAAACTTACCTTTACCAATTATTTCTTTTCTTCTTACCATTCCCATTACTTTATCATAACCATCAAGTCTTCCTGGAGGAGTTGCTGCATTGGTCAATCCGCCAGCACCAACTGCATTGACAATACCTTCCTCTTTTAGTTGTCGAATAATTGAGATGATTCTATTAATATCCATCATAATTCCTTTAATTTGGATAAACAGTTCATATCTTCAGGAATATCGTCTATTGATGTTTTTGGATATTCAGGAAGACGATTTAAAAATAATAAAAAACTTTTTATTGTTGGCCAAAGATCTTTTTCAAGATTATAAAATAGCAAAGGTACTGCAGCATCATCAAAGACATTAAACAATATTGTAAGGTGATTGAGAATCAAATGAATTTTCAAATCACCATCTTTTTTATAACGCTTGAGTAATCTTTTAATATACCGTATACGTTTTAAATCGTCCTCAAAATCGTCTTTGGTGACTGCCTGAGGATTATCATAGAATTTTATAGCAAATAACATATAGTTATCTTCATTCAACTCATCAAATCTCATGTTAATCTATTATGCAATAGTTGGATTTGCATCATAAATTGGAAGATTTCCAGTAGTAATACCAGACATTGCAACAAGAACTTCCGATTTAACTCTTAAAGTTCCATTACTGTCATTATATGTAGTAACACCAACCCAACCCTCATGAGTCAATGCATATGAAGTTCCTTGAGCAGCGGCAATGCCAGCATCAGCAACACCATAAATATGTGGTTCATAATTAGTGTTGCTTTCACTCCAACGACTATCACGAACAGTGTATTTTGGAAGTTCACTAATATAGTAAGTTGCCGCAGAAACTGCCCCACCACTAAGTCCCGTTGTGGAAGCAATAGAAAGTGTCGTCGTGCTTGCGATACCCACAATGACAGCATTTCCAATTTCACCCAATGTGCCAAAACGAATTACATCTCCAGTAGCAGCAGCTCCAACTTGCCCAAAGCTAGTTCCACTACCAGTTACTACAAGAGTACTATAATTTAAAGTTACTGTTCCACCTGAAAATTTGTTATCATTATTTCCCCAGAGTGCCATGTCTTTTACTCGTAAAGATTATTTCTAATAGTATTTATAAAAAAAGGAGACCTCAAGTTTTGGTCTCCCCTTTACGTTTATAAGAAAAATCTCAAGGAGTAAGATCTTTGCCGCCCCTTGCTTTTAGGGCATTTTGTGCCTGAATAAGAATGAGTGAAAGAATACCGTTTGCTTTGATTTTTGGGTTTGCTCCAAGTGCTTCCGAAACTGCAAAAAGAACAGTTGCGATAAGTGCTTGGTTAGCAAGTGCCCATGCGATGAGTGCTGACATAATAACCTCGTGTGAATGAAACCTGGATTATTTAGAATCAGTCAAATCTTGAACTCATGTTTTCTTCACCGCGCTTTGCAGCATCACGATTTCTTTGCACTTTTTGAGCAGGTGACATTGGACCACCACGTTCGCCAGCGGCCGGTGGTTTTTTACCTGGTTCTTTTTTCTTTCCTCTTGGTTCAACTCCTGCTCTGCCAAAACCCATCATTTTAGATACAATTTGAAATGCCTTATCATCTTTGGCACTTCCACCTTTTGGTTGAGGTTTACCCTTTCTGTAATTGATTCCGGTTTCTTTCGCGTATCTTGTCTTTTCATCAATAACTTCACCATCAAATTCAACCTCTTCAGGCCTATACTTATCTCTTCTTGCTTTTTGTGCCTCTGGAGACATATTTGCAGGTTGAAGAACTGCACGTGCAGCACCTTTTACTGCTTTACCAATTGGATCAGCAACATTTTTTTGGAAATTTTTTGCTCCTTGTTCAGAAGAAGTTCTTGGATTCGATAAAAGATTGCCAGCAAGTTTCGAAATTCCAACACTTAATCCAGCACCCTCCTTAACATCTTCTTCGTCTGAAATCATTACAATAGGATTTTTAATACCCATTCCAGATCTTAATTTATTTTTAATTACCTCTTTCTTAGCATAATCTCCCCTAGTATCTCTTTTTGGTTCAGAAGAATCGCAAGCAGTTTCTTCTTTATGAACAGGAATTCCTTCATGTTTTGTTTTAGCAAAATCACGAATTTTTTTCTCTGACATTGTATCAACAATTTTTAAAACTTCGGCACTTACTTCAGAACGTGATGTTTTTCCCCTTTTAACAGAAAGAGCAAGTCCAAAAAGTTTTTGTTGTTGCTCACTTTCTGCTTTCTCATTTAAATTGTGAACTTTATTAAGAAACTTAGAATAACTATCTTCTGAAATACCCATCTTAGGGGAAAGATTTATGACCTTTCTATTGGTCCCTTTCATTACATTTATGGTCGCATCCTTAGGATTTTTTTTTTCCTTTACTACTTCACCAATAAATTCTTCTTTTTGGGTGGCAATTGCATTACCAATTTTTTTGCGGCGATTCTTTAGATACTTGTCATTCTTATCCACCTTACCATCATTATCAATATCATCATCCTCTTGACCTACCGGATCAAGTGCTTCCATTCTTGTCTTCATTGCATCGCCAATTTTTTTACGGCGATTTAATAAGTACTTATCATTAGGATCATTTTTCTTACCATCATTATCAACGTCACTATCTTCTTTTCCTACAGCATCAAGACCCTTACCAGATTTTGCTGCTGCGGTTCTTTCACCCTTTGACCTTTCACCTTCATATGGAGTTCCATATTCGGTCATTTCAACTGAATCAATATTTGGATTAGAACGAAGTTCCGAAATTTTCTGACGATCTGCATATCTTACATAAGATACGCCATTTTTATCAGTAACTCTAACTTTATATTTCTTATTCGCAGAATTAACATACTTATTGAGATGTGCTTTTAATTCTTCAATATATTCTCCAGAATCTTCAGAATAATCTTTAGAATTTCCTTCTACAAAAACTTTAAATAGTGCATTTGCAACACTAGTTGATGCTAGTTGCTCAATATTAAAGTCCTCTGCTTGCATTCCACCTTCAGAAAAAAGTGCCTTTCTTACTTCCATTTTTTCCGATTCACTCATAGAACTATTTTGCATATATTGGGAATATGCTTGACGAAGAGGAATACCTTCTCTTCTTGCACGATATCTAATATCATACTTTGCCTGCCTAACCCTAGCTTCTGGGGTTTTTTCTTCACGATCACTTTCACCGTCATTAGACTTTGATTTTACGGATAGTGAACTTTGGGGATGCTTTCTTGCAGGAAGTTCCTCAGAAATATGATTTTTCATGTGAGAATTTAATTTGCTACTTTTTTTTCCTATTCTTATTTATGAAATTCTTTATACGAGATAATCCCATCACTTTCATGGCATTCTTTCTGTATCCATCTGTACCAATTAAAGTATTTGGTTTATCCGGTAATCTCATAGTTCTAGACATACTTTTTTCAGTATAAGATTCCGAAACATCCTTTATCCAGGATTTAAACATCATTCCATTTTCAGTGACACAAATTAAATAATTTGTTCCCCTACGGATGATTTTACCAACCATTCCAGTATTGACATTTTCAACTATTTCTCCAATATTAAATATATTTTTTTTGATATAGTTTTCTCTCAAAGATTGAGCATCAAATTCTGGGGCAATTTCCCAAATATTATATCCCTCCTGCTGCATGTCCAGAATTTCCATTCCTTGACGAACCATATCAAATAATTGGATTACTTCTTTATTCGACATTCCTGTAGGAAGTCCTTGACGGAAAGTAATCAAATCACCTTCGGCAGCTGCCAATCTTAGTCTTGATGCGGATATTGATTCAAGTCCATCTCCATCAGGATCTCTTTCTCCAGCAGAAATAACTTGAATGTTGTCAAATTGATACAATTGCCCATTATAGTTATTGGAAATTTTTTCAAATTCCTTAACTCTATCTGAACCAGAAACAATTATAATATCTGCATATCCATCATTATATGCCTTTTTTAATACATCAAAAATAGTAATAAAATTTGGATCATTTACTATTCTTTCACTATGATCTGGAAAAATTTTTCTCATTATTGAGATTTTTGTATCAGGATCTAATGGATTTTTCTTTTTATCCTGACTACGTGAAGGAACAATTATATAATCACCACCACTTTGCATTGCAGTATCATATGCAATATCCATCAACTGTTGATGACCAATAGTAGGGGGGTTAAAACGTCCAAAAACAACTACTAAAGTTCCTTTGGTTTTTTCGACTGGTTGAGGAACAAATTCTGGGGTTTGAATTTGATTTTCCATATTTGGATCAACTACTGTCTGATCTAACGGTACTTGATCAATTGCTACCTGGTCCATAGATACTTGATCTGCCGCAGGTACGATTGGTTGTTGCACAGGTGCTAGTTGTGGATCCACATAACTTTTAGAAGCAATTTCCTTTTCTCTTGGAGTTTGTTTTGGATCCTTCCCAGGAATTCGCTGCCTTTTGTTATAAAATTGGAGTTTTCCGTTCACGGTTTTTGCTTCAAATTCGCCGGTAGCCCTATTATACCACCCACCATGCCCATCTGGGGCAAGTGCCAAGCGTTTTGCTTGATCGGATGCGGCGGTTGCTTCCGTTAAAAATGTAAAATAATTTTTCATTATCTATTTTGATATTTTTTTAGAATACTTAAGATTATCATTTTTTTATTCTTGATAATATATTCTAATATATTTGCCCTAATCTTTATATATTTATTCTTTACTCCGTTTGATCTAATATTTTCCAATTTGCCGTCAAAAATAAAATAAAAATACGTCAAAAAATCTTCAAAAATTTTTTCTTCAGAATGAAATTTGGTATTATAAAATTTTAAAAATTCTCCTAAAAGATTATTAATTACATCTTTTTCAGAATTATTTCCAAGTATATTCATGTTTTTAAAATATTTATGGAGAATAGCGGACTCGAACCGCTGACATCCTGCTTGCAAAGCAGGCGCCAGGCGCTCTACCAACTGAGCTAATTCCCCAAACTTAAAAGATAATCTCTTGAAATTATTTGATCAAAGCATAGCACATATCTTGGCGTTTGTAAAGTATTTACAACTTTATGTTTTGTTCTTCCCCAAAAAAATACAAATTCATTATTTTTAAAATAATGTTTTTTTGGACTCTTTTCATCACCCAAATATAAAGCACATTCACCACATGAATCTATGTTAACATCAATTGTCCACAGTCCACGAATTATAGCATAATCTTTAGTTTCTGGGTCAGGATCAATATGCCATTTTATTTCCTTTCCAGGAAATACAACACTTATCCCAACTCGTTTTTTAATTCCAATTTCAAAAAGAGATGATTTTAAAATTGGAAAGTATTTACAATTATCAAAAATAAACGTGGAATTTTCATAATTAAATTCTACATTCTGATTATAATTTTTCTTTAATTCATTTTTAATACAATCATTTGCATGTTCGAAAAGTAAAGCTGCAATTTTCCATCCAGCATATGGAGAATCTTTTATTTGAGAATAATTATTATCACCATTCCAATTTGTCCAGATAAGATTTTTTTTACATTCAAAAAATTCTTTTTGAATTTTATCAAATCTTTTAGTCAATAAATTTAATTTTGGATTAATTTCTTCCAAAGTAAAAAATTTTTTCATCAACTAAAAATAGAATGTATTTCATTATCACGTATATAGTCGATACAAATAATAGACCTAGAAGTTGATAGATTATTTTCAACTCTATGTTCTTGCATTGGGTGAAAAATATAAAATTCTTTATTTTTAAATAATTTTGTATCTATATTTCCAGTTTCAGAATCTCTAAACTGAATAAAACATTCATTATTGTGTTCTTCAACAATATCTAAACCCCACAATATCCTTAGCAATTTAACTCCTGGTATATAATCAGTATCATAATGCCAATCCAAACTAATTCCCGGATCTAAAACATTAATAGAACATACAGTCAATAAATTTATTTCACGTAAAGTATTTTTTAATATTGGAAGATGTGAGGTATTTTTAATAAAATTTTTTCCATCTGCAAAAAGAGCTGCAACATGCCATCCATATTTTTCAATATTTCTTCGATTTGCTGCAGCATATGTATTTAAATTTATTGTATATCCAGAATGTATAGATGAAATACTTTGTTTTTGTTCTGAAGTAAAATCTTTAAAAATTAATTTATCTTTATTTGAGGAATATTCATTTAGGATTAAATCATGATTATCAACCAATAATTTTAATTTTGGTTCTATTTGATTATAATCAATTAAATAATCCATCAGATATTATCTTCAAATATTAGTAAAAAATTAAGAAATTGCTGACTCAATCTTTTCATCAAGGTCTATAATGACCAAACGAATATCAGTAATACGAGGAGGAACAGAACCCTCATCATATGTGTATCCTTTTTGGTGTTCAAAAAGAAGTTGACGAACTGCCGCAGCAGAACGAACATCCATCTTAATAGTCACTTGCTTCTCTTTACTCACAGGTCTCCCTCAACACGATTTTCAGAACGATAAACATCAAAACTACCCTCTGGATAACGAGCACTCAGTTTCTCATAGTTCATTTCAAGAACTTCCTCAAAAGTAATATCCAGTGCCATACACGCTTGTGCAAGATACCAACACAAGTCTCCAAGTTCACGCTTCATATGAAAGACATTCTCTTCAGTATAAGGTTTTCCTTGAAGAAAAATCTTTTTGACTACTTCGGTAAATTCACCTGCCTCGGCACTCATACCAAATGCAGCAGTTAGTAGACGAGGAACATCAGCACCTTGTTCTTCCAGTTCATTCAAACGCTCAACAAGTTTTGGATATTCACTACTTGCTGGACTGGTGGTTTGACGAACAAATTCAATATACTTATTAGGTTCAATAGTTGCCATATTTAAAACTTAAATCCTTTGAATGATTTTTTAGATTTGCTTTCTTCATAATTATACTCCTCTTCTTGTCCGCTGTCAACTATATCCTTTTGTGCGGATTGCTCCACATCATAAAGTCTCATCTTTGCACGATCAATACCTACTACAAAACGCTTGAATACTGTTGGATCATTATAACGATTTTTCAATTGTTTCACCATAATCTGCCCTAACCCCTCCAACTCTTCAGTAGAAATAAGGGCAAACATAAGATCAGCAGTAGCAGGGAGGCCAAAGGACTCACTAGTATCAGTAAGTTCAACATCAGAGTTCCCATAACCACTACGAGTAGTCTGGGTAGCGGAAACAATAGGAACATTGAATTCAACTGCCAAACCCCTAAGTTCTTCTGCAATTGACTTGATATATGAATAAGAATTTGCAGAACCATTTGCCTTATGCCTACTGGAAGCACAAATATTAAGGTAGTCAATGAAAATAATATCAGGTCGGAATGATTTCTTAAGAGCAAGTTCATTCAATAGTGCCTTGAAATGTCCAGAGTGTGCAGAAGCAGTAGGATACTCCTTAATGATAAGAGATCCTTGAGTTTTCTTTGATAGACTTGTTACTTTGTTCTCAAATGTTGCACGTGGGAGGTCAACCAATTGCTGAATCGGGACATTGAGAAGGTTCGCATCAATTCTCTCTGCAATTCGCTCTTCCGCCATCTCAAGAGTGATGTAGAGTACGTTCCTGCCTTGTAACAACGCGGCACTAGCAACATGGCACATAAAGAGGGATTTCCCGACTCCCGTACCAGCGAGAGCAATATTGAGAGTCTTATTAGGTATGCCACCTTTTGTGATTTTGTTGAAATATTCCAGATCAAATTCGATCTTATCTTCTTTGCGGTGATAAAACTCATAACGTCCCTCATAATTCTGAAGATAGTCGTGTCCGATGTTATTATCAAAGGATACTGCTAGGGCATCAGAAAGAATACTAGGAATTGCGTCCCTATTCTTCTTTCCATCATTACCATCAGCAATATGAATTGATTCCATCAGAGCAAGATAAATTGCTCGGTCACGACACCACTTCTCAGTAGTATCTAGCAACCATTGCTTCTCCACTACAGAATCATTCAGTGTTTCACACACCTCACGAATATCTTTAATATCGGTTTCAGTTAAATCAACCCGATTCTCAATCTCAATACCAAGTGCTTCTTTAGTAATTGCAGAATTATACTTAACAATAAAGTGAACAATTTCCTCAAAGATTACTTTTTCAGACCTTTGCTCAAAATATTCGGGTTGTATAAAAGGTATAACTTTTCTAGAATAATCTTCATTATATACAAGATTTCGTAGAATCGTATGTTCAAGTCGTTCCATTAAGGCAAAAGAAATTGTTTTACTCTGGGCAATTCAAAAATTATTTGTGGAAGATTTTCAATTGGATATTTTTTCAATACATAATCCTCGTTACTAAAATATATTGATTCTGGACTAATGGCATCTTCTTTTGGTTCATAATATTTCATAGATTCTACCAGACTATCCGAATAATGGCAAAAAGATTTTGCCTTTATTATTCTATTAACAGTATCTCCCATCCAAGTAAAATGCCACCCAAGATCTGTAAGAACTTCATTATTTTGTGTGGCATAAGTGACTCCAAATGGAAGATTATATTCTGCTCTAATCTGAGTAGGAAAACACTTTTGTAAATGATGCTTTAAACACATATACATCGATTTATTCCAAGGTTTTTCAACAGAACTATTAGAATAATACGTTCTTAGATCTGCTCTTCCTTCCAAAAGAATTAATGGAACTTTTATAACAGCATTATATTGATATTTTAAAATATCACTCAAAAATTTTATATTAATTGGATTTATTATTTCATCACAATCTGATACAATGAATACATCATTATCATCAAAATTATCTAAAACTGATAAAATTCCATCTCTTTGTAAACGTTCTCTGCTTCCCAATGTAGCATCACTATTCCACAATTTATCATATTCATCAGAAATTGGCAACTTTTCATCAGATAAATCTAGTTCAATAATTTCAATTTTGTCTGATACTAATCCAAGATCCGAAATAGTTTGTTTACATGTGAAAGGTTTTGGAATACCGCTATGAGTGTAATTTGCATCAAAAATTAAAAATTTATCAACATAACTATTTAAAATATTAATTCTTAGTTCCAGAATTTCCTTTTCATTAAAATATGGAAAACAGTCAATTACCATAACTAAACTCACCTTTAGCAATTACATCAAGTTTTTGCATTACCTCTTCGGTAAAGTACACTTCAGGTTCTTTAAGAATTTGTTTGGCATAGATTTTCTTGCCATCAATTTCATAACGTCCTGCAACGTTTTTCCACATACCACCAAGTTCACCCAATTCAAGCAAACCGTAATACCTATCAAGACCACGTTCATCATAATAAAGACGAACTTCTACTTGTTGATTCTCCTTACTCAAACGTGACTTAGCAGTCTTTGCCTTGATAATGTTTCCAATAACTTCTGTTCCATCTTTTTCTTTTTTCTTTGAAAGATGAATGATTGTAGAAGCAGCATACTTAAGACCACTACCACCTCCCATCTCTTTAGTAGGAACATAAGCACCAATAACATCGTAGGTATGATTCGTTACAATCATTGGAATGTTTGCTTGACCAAGTTTTAAAGTGAGCATACGAAATGCACCTTTGATAAGTTGTGATTTGGTCATATCACGAACTTCTTTATCATTTAGGGCATCATTAATTTCCTTGCTGGTAGAAAGCATTCCCAGAGAGTCTAACACAAACATACAAGGACTGCGTTCTCCTTCGGGTTTCTTCAAGTAAAGGTCAACTGCCTTCAGTGCCTTACCACGAAACTCTTCAACTGTAACAACATTGACGACAACCACTCTAGTTGTGTCAATACCTCTGCTCTCCAGTAAGGATCGTGTGATTGCAGCTTCAGTATCGAAGTACAGGCAATATCCAGTAGGATTATTATCAAGAAAATTCTTGACCACAGCCAAACTAAAGAAAGTTTTTCCTGTAGAACTTTCACCTGCGATTGCAGTAATCTTGTTACCAGATACGCCACCAAAGATGCTCCCACTGACAAGAGCATTAAATATGTACGAACCCGTGTCCACATAAGATTCAGTCTCGTCAATGTCTGATGCGAGTTGTGTGTATTCTCCACCAATTTCTTTTACAATGTCTTTAAGAAAATCCATAATTATTTACCATTTTGATATTTGTAATTGAACCAATATGTCCAAAGTTTATTATATAATTGTTTATTTGATTTGACAACTTGAAGTATATAATTAAATTCAGATTCAGTAATAGGTAGATTCATACAACCATTCCATATTCTTCACGAAGTATTTTTTTATAAAGAAGACCTTGTTCTCTAAGTTCCTTTACTAGTTTTAGTTTATGGTAGAGTGCTGCGTCTCCACCAAATCCAAGAGCACTAATAATTTTTTGCAGTTCGCCGTCATTAATAGGTAAATCCATTAAAAGAAAAATGAGTCAAGGTTTACAGTTTTTTCCACCTTCCATCCAATTGCATCAAGAATAGATTTTAGTGGTTCAAGAAAACTCTTTTCAAATTGTAGTTCATAATCGATGTATTTGTCAAGACCAAGTTCTGTTGGAAAGTCTTGGATAAATGAGATGATGTTTTCCTGAATGATATTTGGTTTTTTAAGGTAAATAAACTTAATCTTTTCACCGTTACCAATAAGTGAATATTTATTGGTAAGATTTTTATCTTTAATATAATGATTAAAGAGAAGAGAACCACGAATGTGAATAGGTGTGCCTTTAGCATAAATGTCCGAATGAGAACGATACTTACGAACATCAGATGCTGTGCGAGGAAAGGCAATAGATTCTGGAGGAAGTTTTCTAAAGTCAGAACGACACTTATCGATAAACTCAATTACTTGTTCTTCAGTTCCACTCATCATCAATTTTAATCCATCCTTAATCATCTGACGACAAGGTGCGGGAGTAGAAGATTTAACTGCCTCAATGCCCATCATCTTAAGTTTGGGTTCTTCATAACGAACACCCTCACTATCCCAGACATTGAGAATATAACGCTTCTTAGCAGTCCAGATTCCACGGTCGGCAATATTCTCCCGTTTCATCTGCATTTTCTGGTCGTATGCATTCACATAGTCCGCCAGTTCTTGGTAGCAACCTTCAATATACTTTTCAAGTTCCACTTGAGCGACCTTATCAAGGAACGAGACAATGCTTTCAGTAGTTTTCTCTCTTCCCTTGTATACAGTGTCAACCAGAGGGCCCATATTAAGATAAATGGAATCAGTATCAGAAGCAATGACATAATCAATATCCTCAGTTTTAAGAATTTTGTTTAGGTACTTGTTAATTTTTTCTTCAATCCAACGAATTGAAACTTGCCCAGAAAGAGTGATTGCCTCTGCATTTGCTAGTTTAAAATAACGGAAGTACTGATTACCAATAGCACCATAAGCACTATTAAGTTGAATCTTCCTTGCCATCTGGATGTTATTACACCTTGCAATCTCCTTTTCCAGTGCTTTTGTCTTTTTCTTTTCATACTCCTGTTTTGCCGCAATCATTTTCTTCTTATAGATGGTACGATCCTTATAGATCTTCTCCATCAGTTCTGGAAGAAATCCACGAACATCTTTACGGAACATCGCACCATTTGCACACACAGCATACTCTTTATAAGGTTCAAAATCAATCTCTTGATTCAAAATCTTATCTACAGTTACTGATGGATGCCTCTGTTCCACCAAAGTTTCTGGTGAAATGTTGTATTGCATAATTAAGTGAGGATATAGGGAGTTAAGGTCAAAATTAACCACCCAATCATACACACCAGGAATCGGTTCCTTTACATAAGCACCAGCATACTTAGAGTCTTTATCAGACCTTACGTTTGGAGGAATCACAATATTACTCTTTTTCAAATAATTGTAAATGATTGTATCCCACATTCTTACTTGAGAAAATACATCAGAGTAATTGACTTTAGCATCATATGCCATAGTCAAAGCAAGTTCGATGAGTTTCATCTTGTCTTCCAGACGGTCAACAAGTTCAACGTCCTTAATGTTATATTCTACAAATTTCTGCCAACCTTTGGTGTAAAAGTCTTTGAATGTATCAAATTCAGAGTGGTCTAACTTCTGCTGCCCTAGTTCTACATTTGCAATATGGTCCAGACGATAAGATTCTTGTGCTTTATAAGTAAATTTTTTATAAAGATTCAGATAATCAAGTTGACTTACTCCACCAATATCATAAGAAATGTGCTTACGTCCAGAAATAAAGGTCTCCCGTTCAGTAACTAGACCCCATGGAGACATACGCTTCATCAGTTTTTCACCAAGAACACGGTCTATACGACGAACCAAATATGGAATATCGTACAGTTCACTATTCCAACCAGTAATGACTTCTGGAGTATTCTCCTCAATCATCCACCAACTAATGAAATCGTTTAACAAATCATGCTCGTTTGTGAAAGAACGATAGTTTACATTACTCTGCTGATTATTAAATTTGCCAAGACCCCAAGTACGAATTTGTTTCGTATTATAATCTTGAATTGAAATAAGCAGAACTTCCTCAGCAGAACTTTCTACATCAGGAAATCCATTTTCAGATGCAACCTCAATATCGATTGTTGTAACTTTAATTTTACTAATATCAAACTTGAGTTCATCTTCTGGATAAATCTCGGAAATATACTGATAGATGTATCGGTCATTTCCAGAAATATCAAATCCCCTTACACCATCATATTTTTTAATAAACTCTCTACATTCGCGTACAGTCCCAGGTTGAATTGGTTCAACATATTCACCACTTAATGTTTGATATTGTGTATTGTTTTTTGAGGGGACAAAAAGAGTCGGGTAAAACTTCTCACGAGTCATGAAATGTTTACCATTTTCATAACCACGGACCAAGAAGTGGTCCCCGACCATCTGGACATTTGTATAAAAGCGCATTATGCAGTTAGTTCAAGATACTTTTCAACAATTTCTGGTTTAGGATCTACAATAGTCAAAATACTATCAGAATGAATCATCAGTTCTCTTTGATCAGTTACTTCTGGCCAAAGAACCAGTTCACCATCATCAGTGAACTCATATGGATCAATTAATTTACAATCTGGTTCTCCAAGTTCGGAGACGACTTCAACCATTTCAGTTATAAGTACTGTATCAATTTTCAGAAGTAGACACTTCACTATTTTTTCCATTTATATTTTCCTCATAAAGATTTTTTAAAGAATTTACTGGTTCGACAATAGTAACAACCCAATCGGTAGGAACTGGAATTTCCTCTTGATTGGTAAGTAAAATCCAAGGAGTCATAGACACTTGGATATTGTCACTTGATTTGGAATTTGATCCCTCCTCACACAAATATACTGGATTTTGACTCATTACCACATATGGATTTTTGAGTAGATATCCATGAACATTGCGATCACCAGTTTCTTGATCCTCAGTATACATCTCTTTGGTATCAGAAACAAGAGTTTCTCCAGATCTAAGTAGTACAAGTTTTAATGACATTCAAGCATACCTCTTTCAAGTTACAATACATTATAGCAAAAAAATGGGGGAGCGTCAACTGGATTTTGCCAGTTGCTCCCCTTGCGGCAACAATAATTTGTGAGTAGCCCCACAGTATTTATTTAAGTTCATATACCCTTTTCTTCTGGTGTTCTGGGATAACTCTTTTAATTTTAATAGTGAGAAGTCCATCAACAAATAAAGTATCACAAACTTCAACATCATCAGAAAGAGTCCACGTGCGAGTGAATGCTCTCTTTGCCAATCCTTGATGTAGATATTCATCATCAGTATCACTGACCTTCTTCACATCAACAAATAATTTATTCCATTCTGTAGTAACTTCAATATCTTCTTTTTTATATCCAGCAAGTGCAATTTCCAATCGGAAATCAACACTACTTTCTTTGACTAGATTGTATGGTGGATAGTTAGTATGCGTCTCATACGCAGTATCAAACCTTTTAAACCACTCATCCAATCCAATACTATTTTTTTGAATTTCTAATAGATACTTAGCAGTTTCTGGTACTGAATAAGTAATCGAACTTGTTCCGAACATGATAGACCTCCTTAAAGCGTCTGTAAGTTAATAATGTCCCCGAAGGCAACATCATTAGTATATATCGGAGAACATAAAAAAATGGGGAGTGTTGTTCTCCCCACTTTTTTATTCGGTTTCCTCTTCAGTACGCTTCTTTTTGGCACCAATATTGTACTTAGTCTCCAGAATCCAATCACCCTTGTCCTTATAGGCAAGGACTTTGATTTGATTCAGTGGTGCAATATCAGAAATTTTACTGACATCAACAATACTTACAAGGCCCCAATCTGCAATCAATTGAGCAATACGATTACGACGCTGAACGTCATTTTGTGTAAGATTTGCATGTTTGCCATCCAAAGCAAACAATTCTTTAAAGTGGACAAGGTAATACCTACCTTGTTTGTGAAGAATATGGCAAGATTGATAAATCTTCTTTTCCTTGCGGGATGCAACTCCGATACGGGTCAAAGTCTCACGAACCTTGAGAAAATCATCAGGTTCATTGAGAATCACTTC
>Ga0114979_10001471_pt1 | contig 15933 bp, 19 predicted proteins | sample S_140625_EF_Meta_FD_87315 | JGI IMG/M metagenome (GOLD analysis project Ga0114979, IMG submission 87315) | Freshwater microbial communities from Lake Simoncouche, Canada to study carbon cycling - S_140625_EF_MetaG | ecosystem: Environmental > Aquatic > Freshwater > Lake | place: Lake... | reverse complement strand
TATTCTCATATTTTCTCTCTTACTTCTTACTAAAAATAAGAAATTATAATTGGATATTTGGATATTCTCATATTTTCGTGTATAATAATGAATAATAAGTAAGAGTAAGAATGTATTGAAATAATATATTTTTGAGTAAGATTTTATAAAGGTAAGAAAGAAATATAGATTATTACTTGTTTCAGTCTTATAAAGAAAATAATGCTTTATGATAATTTATAAATTGAATATTTGAATATTTGAATATTCTAATATTTTTGATTTTTAAAAAGGAATTTCAAAACTATATTTAAGAAAATGTTTATCGTAATTTTTCTTGAAGTATGTAATATATAGAAAGAGAGGTAGGATGACCCATTTTGGACCCTTGAAAATGTAGAATATTCAAATATTCAAATATTCATTTAAAGAATACTAATATTATTATTATATAATTATGAATGTTGATAATTTCTTTATTGATTTCCAAACCATATCTTCACCACTTACTATGGATAAAATAAATATTTGTATAGATAACTTTCTTCAAAGCATAAAATCATTTATAAGAGAGAAACGAGTTAAAAATGTAGATTGGTCTAATGAACATATAATGGAAAATCCACCAAAAAATAATGAAATATTAGATAAATGTCATAATGTATTACGAGCATTTGAAGGATTTATTATTCAAAAATTTCGCATTAGATATCCAGTCATGTTAGAAAGTTTATCAATAGAATTAAGAAAATTGCATAAAGATAAAAATTTAGATTGGTATGAAGAGTTAATGGATAAAATGAAACTAACTAATGAAGAAATGAGGTTGATACACGATGAACCGGAAAACTATTGGAAATTACAAAATGATAATAAATTTACAGCAAAATATAATACAACTACTAAAATGAATTGTCCTGAATGTAATGCAGAAGTATTTATTAATTCTTATCTTAAAACACATAAAGGTAGTAAGAAATGCACTAATGCACTTCTTCCAAAACCACCAAAGAAAAATGCTCTTGATAAAATAAAATGTTGTGAATTATGTAGCAAAGAAGAATATTATAGTAATTCTTCACGAATGAAGATGCATCGTAGTAAATGTGAAATATATCAACATTATACAATTTCTTGTATTTATTCTGATTTACAAAAAATTGAAAATTGAGAGACATATAAGTATCTTCCTACTCTTACCCATATTTAATATTATATATATTATATGATATTAACTTAAAGGTAAGACTATATAGTAAGATATAAGCGTAATGAACCCATCATCTGAAACTTGTGTTATTATTAATCAAACCAAAAAAGTTGTAGAAAGAATTAATTGTCCAAAATGCAATAAACCGGATATGAGTAAAAAGAATATTTCAACCCATTATAATAAGGGTTGTAGTGGTGTTATGAATGTATATAAATCCAAACCTATTAAAAAGACCAAAGAACAAAGAGAACAAGAGAAACAACTTAAACAAGAACAAAAGGAAAAAGAGAAACAAATCAAGAAAGAACTTAAAGAACAAAAACAAAAACAAAAAGAAGAAAAATCAAAAATGAAGAAATCTAATATTCCAAAAAATACAAAGAAACAAGTTGAAGTAAGACCAAATGAAGAACCAAAATTAACTCTTCAAGAATGTTATGATTATATGTGTTGGTTAAATGAAAAGAAATTATTTATTGTTGGTTCGGATAATTTCAAAGAATATTATAATGATTATATTATGGATATGAAAGAACCAATTAAATTAGTTATTAATAATATTGTTAAGACAATAGAAGCAAATGATAAAATTGAAAAAATGGATGATATGATTAGTTTGGTTGAAACTATTATTGATAAAGGTAATCAAGAAATTCAAGATATTCAAGAAATCAAATTAACAATTCCTAACCTTTCGGTTAAAAATTTTAATCAAATCTCTGAAGGAGATAAAACTGAAATAATGATACAAGAAGAAGAAGAAATTAATTATTGTATTTCATGTGGAATTAATGCAAGTGAAGAACATTATGATAATCATTGTGAAGAGTGTTATGGTAAGATATTACAAATAGAACAAATGATAAAAGATGATGATGTTGTTGATGAAGAAGAAGAATTATCGGATGAAGAAGAAGAAGAAGCATCTGAACCAATTAATAAAATTATTGATAAAGATAGTGATACAGAATATGAAACAGATAATGATGATGATGAAAATTATAATCCACCAATAAATCAACATGATAATTTCTTTGAAACATATGAATATGAATATGAAACGGAGGATGAAAAATTAGTTGTAGAACAACTTAATAAATTTATGCAAAGATTTAGCGAAAAAGAATTTAAAACATATTCAGATGAAAAACAAGGTAAATTCATAAATGCATTAGTAAATAAAAGAAAATTTATTGTAAATTGGTTAAAATTACATTATAAACGAATATATTATTTAGAATATAATGGAAATGATTTCTTTATAAGAACTTTATTAAAATTAATTAAAATTAAAATGGATAATTTTGTAGATGAATTTGGAAATGAAGATGAACATGAAGAAGATTTTTATATAAAGAACCTAACACCACAAATAGAAAGATTAATAAATTATTATCTATTAGAAATGAGAAATTTAATGGATACATGTTTTCCAATATTAGTAGAAAAATAAATCCGCAAAACGGATTTATTTAAGATAATAATAATGGCGATAATTGTCGCCATTCTAATTATAAAAATAATATGCGATAATATATTAATAATAATTTCTCATATAATATTATTATGGATAAGATTAAAGAAGTATTGAAACAAAATCGTAGTCATTTAGCAGATAGTTCATTAGCAACATATTCATCAAATTTAAAAAATTTATTTTATAAAGTATTTGGAGAAATACCTATTGATATTAATTTATTTAATAATTATGAGAAAATTATGAAATTTTTAGAAAATTATGAACCACAAAAACGAAAAACTTATTTAGCAAGTTTATATATTCTTACTATGAACCCAAATTATCAAAAACAAATGAATAAGGATATATCTCATTATAATGAGAATGTTAAGTTGCAAGTAAAAGACCATACACAGAAAAATTATTGGTTGTCAAAAGAAGAATTAAATAATATTTATCAACAAACGAGAGAAATTGCAGAACATACTTATAAGAAGAAAAATCTAACTATGGACGATAAACAACAAATACTTAATTATATTATTCTTTCTCTCTATCTTCTTACTCCACCAAGAAGAAGTGGTGATTATATTTTCATGAAAGTAAGAAATATAGACCCTAATGAGAACTATATATTAAAGAATAAATTTATCTTCAATAAATATAAAACTTCTTCAACATATGGACAGCAAATAGAAGAAATACCAAAACAACTTCAAAGTATTTTAAAGAAATGGATAAAAGTAAATGATAATGATTATCTTCTTTTTGATAACAATGGAAATAAAATGACTAATAGCAAACTTACTCATAAATTAAATAGAATTTTTAAAAAGAAGTTAAGCACATCCGCTTTGAGGCACCTCTTCATTTCTCACAAATACGAAGATTTAATCAAACAACAAGAAGAATTAGAAACTGATTTGAAACATATGGGGTCTTCTATCATCCAAAAAGATGTATATTTAAAGAAATAATGTAGCATAAAAGCGTTAAAAGAGTTCAAGCGAACTTTGTTCGCTTTAAATCTTCAAGACACTTTTTTAGGAGACAAAGTCACCTAAAAAAGCGTTAAATTTTATTATATTATAATCTAATTGTATAATATAATGAACCGTGTTAAATCTAATTTAGTTAGAGATGTTAATGAAAATTATCCTATTTATAAAACTCTTAAGAATGAGTTGATTAGAGGAACAAACCAAATTCCATCACATATTCGTAATAAAGATAGTGCATTTGATTATTATTTCATAGATTTGCAAGCAGTTAATTTAGCATCAACTCAAACAGTTCCTCAACCTCTTACTTTTACAAATCAGAGAGATGTTCCATTTCTTTCTGCACCAGCGAATGAATTTGAAGTTTCAATAGTAAGATTTCAGTTAGATACGAGTTCATTACCAGTATGGATACCAACAATTCAACCTGGTTCAACGAGTGCAACTGAAACAATTTATTCATTTACTTTGTCGGTTACTATTGGAGGAACCCTTTATGAAAATCAAACATTTTTAGAATGGCAACCACAAAATTTATATGCTATTCAACCTCAACCACCAAGTGCAAATGTTCCACAATTACAAGACAATTCAACTGGTTATTATAATACTCTCTCTTATGAATGGGTTGTATATTTATTTCAACAAACATTCAACACATGTTTCGCACAATTAAAGACTATAGTTATTGCTGGAGGTGATGTTCTTCCAACTGATAATCCTCCAGTTATAGTATATTCAGTAGATACTAATTTAATGACAATTTATGCAGACCAAGCAGGTTATGACCCTACTGTTAATACTACTGACCCAATTGGAATATATTTTAATGCTCCTATGTTTGGATTAATGGAGAGTTTCTTGGCAACATATTTAGGACCAAATCAACCAAATGGTAAGAATTTCCAATTACAAGTATTTTCATTTAATGGAACAAATCTTACTTATTTACCTACTATAGGAACAACACAAGTTCCAGCAGTAGGAATTACTCAAACATATACGACAGTAGGAATATGGAACCCAGTAGAAAGTATAAATTTCACAACGAATACTATTCCTATTAATTCTACTTCTATCTTACCTTCACAAGTATTTTTTGAAGGAGTTAATGTAGGACCACAAAGTGGAAATTCAAATATTGCAAATATAATTACTTCATTTCAATCACCTAATCAAATATATAGACCAAGTATATCTTACCAGCCATCTGTATATAGATTTGTTTCTCTCATGGGAGAAGAACAATTGAAACTATTTCAGATTAATTGTTATTGGAAGGACTATTTAGGTCAATTCAATCCATTTCTTTTAGCATCAAGTCAAACATTTTCTATGTTAGTAATGTTTAAGAAAAGACAAGCATATTAAATAAAGAATTAGGCAACTTTGTTGCCTAATTCTTTATCAGATTATGTATAAAAGGGACAAGTCCCTTTTATACATATTAAGGAAATATATTTCTCTCTATTAAGGTAAAAATAAATAATTAAGCAATATGTTGCTTAATTATTTATCAGATATTCAAAGAATATAAATAAAGAATAATATGAAAATTATATTCTTTACTAATAATATATGAGTGCCTTTTCAACCGTTCTAATAACAGATAGCAGAATTGCCGATATTACTTCGGATTTAGAATTTGCTGTCAAAATGTCAGGTTCGCAAAATACTGGTTATTCATTTGCTCCTACGAGTGCTACTAATTCGTCTATTACTGCTCAAATAAATGTTCCTTCAGAAAATATTATTATAGATAGAAAATGCACTATTCGCTCTACAATTAATTTTACTATTAATATTGGTTCTTCTACTACTGGCGCTGGTGTTCCTCTTGATAGTCTTGCCTTCAATCTTGGTGTTACTGATGCTCCTCAATCATTTCCTCTCAATCGTTTATTTACGACATCTCAAGCAACTATTAATAATTGTTCGGTGTCGCAGAATGTGCAGGACATCTTACCATCTCTTTTGAGATTGAATAACTCTCGTGAATTGTATAGATATAATTCTACAACTCCTTCGTTTGTTGATAGTCAGTATGCATTGTATTCAAGTGGTGTGAATACTGCTAATAATCCTTTAGGAAATTATGGTGATGCTTCTTATGATATAGACCAAATTCCAAGAGGTGCTTATCCAGTTACAGTTAATGATGTAGCGCATTATGTTGGTGGTGTTCTTACGGATGGAAGTCTTATTTCTACTGCTACAACGGATTACTGGGTCATTCAACTTCAAATTACGGTTGAAGAACCAATTTTGTGTCTTTCTCCTTTTACTTATTCTGATTGTGAATATGGTTCTGCTGGGTTGGTTGGCGTGAATACGATTTCGTTTAACTTTTCTCTTGATAATTCGTGTAAAAGATTTTGGAGCACAGCATTCCCTTATACTGGACCTTATTCGGTTTCATTGGGATGGAATGGACAGAATGCTTTTAGCAATACTCTTTTCAACTTTGTCTTTCTCTCTTCTCAACCTTCTCAAATTATTTCTGCAAAGAATGTTGTTCAATACTGGGATACACCTCGGTATTTGACAAATTCAAATGGAACACCAGCATGTGTTTATAATGTTCCATCTGTTATTAATTCTAATACTTTACAGATTTCTTGTATTCCTGATTATTTTATTATTACGGTTAGAGTTCCTATGTCAAATCAAACTCCTAAAAATAGTGATAGTTTCTTTACTATTAATAGTGTGTCAGTTAATTTTAACAATGCAAGTGGTCTTTTGTCGTCTTATACGACAGCACAATTGTGGGCAATGTCTTCTTCTGCTGGTTCTAATCAGAACTTTTTGGAATGGAGTGGAAAAGCACAATTTAATTCTATAGATGGTGAAGGTTCTGCTGTTTCTACAACTGGGTCAGTTTTGGTAATTGACCCTACAATGCTTTCTCTTCCTAATTATCTTGCTCCTAATAGCATCGGTCAGTTCCAAGTGCAGTTTCAGTTGAATGTTACTAATAACTATCCTGGAACAACTATTCAACCGGAGATATGTGTTGTGTGTGCTAATAGTGGTTTGTTTATTACGGAACAAGGTCAATCAAGCACATTTATTTCTATTCTCTCCAAAGAGTTAGTTTTGACGACATCAGAAAGTAGTGAAGTGCCTGAAATATCAAGAGGAGTTTATGATAGAGTTATGGGAGGTTCTATGATGGCAAGACATCCAGCGAAAAACATGAAACACCATAGGAGCATAGCACATAAGAGAATGATGGGAGGTGGTCTTCAAGCAGGAATTAGTGGTGGAGGTCTTCAATCAGGTATTAGTGGTGGAATGATGCATAGAAAATCTAAGTTACATAGATTGGTTCGTTAAATTAATAAATTCTACCCAAAAGGTAGGATTTTTAATCAAATCTTTTTCGGATATAATCTCGTTCAATTATAAAAAAATAAAATAATTATATTTTATAAAATGAAAATTACATTTTATAAACTTCTTGATAAGACAAATAATAAATGTTATATAGGAAGCACTAAAAATATAAAAAAGAGAATATCAATTCATAAATGTTATTTTAATAAATATAAGGAAAATAATAAATTAAATTATTGTTCTTCATACGAGATATTAAAAAATGGAGATTATGAATTAATAATTTTAGAAGAAATTGAATATAATAATTTAGAAGATTTAAATAATAGATTTTTAAAAGAGAGAGAATATTTAGAAAAAGAACAAGATGCAGTTAATAGATATATTCCTTCAAGGACACAAATAGAGAGAAGTAAAAAATATTATGAAATAAATAAAAATAAATTGAAAGAATATTATAAAATGAATAGAGAGAAACTTTTAGCAAGACAAAATAGTTATTATAATAATGAAGAAAAGAGAGAAAGAATAAAGAAATATAATAAAAATAGATATTGGGAAAATAAAAATCTTAATAGATAATATAATATGTCAGGAAATCCACAAGGACCTATTGGAACTGATTTGTATAATCAACGAGTGAATAACCGAATTAAAGAGTTGGATATGAGATTTGCTCTTAATAATGCATTTACTCCTTTAGTAAATGATTTTAGTGGTCTTCGTGGTGGAACAAGACCGAGAACACATATTATGAGTGGAAATTCTTCATCAAGATATCCTATTATTTATCCGGAAAGTTTAGCAGTAACTGCTGGAAGAAGAGGGTCTTCAGTTAATACTTCACAAATATATAAAGAAGAAATTGCTATGCTTCAACCTACGACAAATTCTCATCCATCAGTTAATATTCCTTTGAAGCATCCAATTTCAAGAAGAAAACCAAAAGGTGCTGGACGAACAAAAGGAATGCTTTCTATGACACATCCAAATGAGTTAGATTATACGACAAAGAAATCAAGTAAATTTCATGATATAGGAGGTCATTATGTTCGTTCTATGCCTCGTCCATTTGTTGCTGGTAAGAGAGGACTTTCTCTCAAAGATATTGGCAATGCATTGAAACCTTCAAACATTAAAAAATCATTTCAGAAAATAGGAAGTGATATTAAACAAGATTATAAGAATACATCTCCAACTTTTAAGAAATATGCAAGAGCAGTAATTCCAAGTGCTACTGGATTTTTAGGAGCGAGTTTGGGTGGATTAGTAGGAGAAGTTGGGGGTCCTCTTGGAAGTGCTGTTGGTGCTACTTTGGGAGGAATGGGTGGTAAGGATGTTGGTGATATTATTAATAAGAAAATAGGTTTGGGTCGTAAACCAAGAACAAAAGCACCATCAGCAAGAGGTGCCCTTATTAAACAACTAATGCAACAACATGGTATGAAATTAGGAGAAGCGAGTGCATATATTAAAAGCAATAATCTTTATTAAAATCTTTGTATATATAAATGCCTCTTTTAGGTTATCCATCAACTGCAAATTATCATAATTTAGATACAGATGAATTGAATAGAGTTAAGAAGAGAATGAACAAAACCGAAACAGCACAAGAGGATAATTTTCAATTAAGCACCGCACCAACAAAATCACAAGTAACTCAAGTTTATCAAAATTTATTAATAATTTTACAAAAACTTAATTTAAAAGTAAGACAAATATTAGAACACGACTTACCATATAAAGAATTATTAAAATTATTTATAGAAGGTGGAATAAATGTTATTGATGACACAAATTATATAATTAATAATGTTTTAACAATTTATAATTATTTCTCTCCACAACAAGAATTATTTATTAAAAGATTATTTGGTGAATTTAGAAATGCTCCAACACAATTGTTAGGAGAAGGAAGTGATGCATTAGATGAAATAGAAAATGGGGACCCTAATGATTTAGAAGATTTTTTAAATGAAAGTGGTATAACAGAAACTGAATTTAAAGCATATGGTAATTCTATTTTAGATTTTGGTAATCAAATGAAAGAATTAGTTGATGCAATTACACCAGTTATTCAACAATATAATTATATGAGACTAAATGCACGACCAGCAAATTTGCCTTTAGCAGATACACCAGTTCAAGGAGGACATCTTTTTAGAAGTTCCAATGACCCAAGAATTTATCCGGAATTAAGATTTCTTTAAAATAATATCTTATAGTATAATGTCATCAAATACTTTTTCAAATTTAGAAAATTCAAAGTTAAACGGAAATTTGATTTTAACAAATGGATATATTCAATTTCCAAATGGTTCTCAACAAACAGAAGCAGGAGGAGGTGGTGGGGGTAATGTTTCAACAAATACAATTAATACATATACGAATACTTCTATTAATGATTTTGAAAATGCAGAAATAACATGTGCTACACAAGATAGTCAAGATAATTCATATTTAGTAGCAAATACAGCATTCGTCCAAAATGTAGTAGGAACCGTAGGACAATTACCTAATGATAATAATGCATTAGGATATAATTATGATACTATAAATTTTAATAATATATCATTTAATACTTTATATGGTTCTTCTATCGCAACTTATTTAAATGGGGATGGAAATACATTAGTTGGATATAATAGTTCAACTACTTTAACAACTGGCAATTCTAATTCAGCATATGGTTGTTTTACTTTATTAGATAGTAATGGTAGTTATAATACTGCGATAGGATTTAGTGCAGGAGAAAATGATGTTGGTTTAAGTTCAAATAATACTTATATTGGTAATACTGCTACACAAATAGATACAGATACATATTCTTATAATTATTTAACTCTTATTGGTGCTGGGTCTGAACCTATTTTAACTGGAATTAATAATCAAATGGTATTAGGAAGAAAAAATGGTGCCGATGATATTTATATACCATCAGGAAATATATATTTAGGAGATAATGTTCTTAATTCTTCATATGTTATTCAAGCATCAGGTAATAATTCAGATATACAATTTAAAACACTTTCATCAGTTGGAACAGTTTATGAAAATACATTAATATTATCATCTACTTCATCAACCCTACAATCAGGAGAAATATATTTAACTGGTGATGTAACTGTATCAAACTCATATAGTTTAACTGTTAATAATACTATATATGCTAATCAAGGTGGAGACCCATCATTTGGAACTACTGACGCAGTTATATATTTTAATGCATCTGCTACATCAACTCAACAATTAAGAGTTAATATAAATGGCGCACAATATTATATAAATTTATCATCAATATAATTTAGCAAAAATTATAATAATTATTATCTTTATAATATTATAATGTCAGCACATACTTTGTTGAACCTTCCAACGAATGCATTAATCCAAACTGGAACATTTGGAGAGAGCACAGGAAATATAGTATTTTCACAACCTTTTCCAAGTGGTGCTACTCCTTATGTTTTACTTCAAAACTCACAAGGTGGAACATGGGACCAAGTTGTATTATCTGTTGGTGCTATTACTAATACTGGATTTGCTTATGTTAAGTTTGATACAGTAACTGGCACAAATATTACGAGTGCTATTGGGATTAATTATTTAGCAATTTGGATACCATCATTTCAGTAAATAGCATAATCGCAAATTGAAGTAAGAGTAAATAATCAAATTAGACCATAACTCAATCACAATTATAAATAACATTTATAATTATGAATTTAGACTGAAAATGACTAAAATAGAGAGAAAGATAGTATTTCATGACGATAATGCTGTCATAATCGCATATTGTTTGGGGTTTCAATAAAAAATTTTTTATTGAAACCATTATCAATTACTATTTTATGATTGTAATATGATGTCAATTAGTATTTCATTATCAATTATGATGTCGCCATTCATGTTTTACACAATTATAAAGAACATTTATAATTGTGATTGAGTTATGGTCTAATTTGATTATTTACTCTTACTTCAACAATCAATTATGCATTTCTCTCATTTTCTTACTTTTTAGTTGGTAAAGAATTAATATAATTTTGGTAATCATAACGTGTTAATTCATTACTTGAAATTCCAAATTGTGCTAATAATTGATGCGCTAAAAGTGTTGCTACTGTAATTCCTAAAATCTTAATCAATTCATATGCTAACTTGCTAACCTTCTTACTTCCATAATTTAAAATATCTTTTGCTAATTTGGTAAGATATTCAGGAGTATAGAAAGAAGTAAGATAATCTAAATGTTCTTTAATCTTCGGATGAATTCTTACTCCACCTTGTAATATCATTTTCAAATTTTTATTTGCTTCTCTCTTTGAAGGATGAGAAGAAATAATATTACCAGTCATATCATGAATATGATATAACATTTGATTTCTTTGTTTTCTTATTCTTAAACCATCCATATATTATTACTTAATATTATAATTATTGGTCTGTTGCATTTTGATTAATCGCAAACCAATCAAATGGCGTAGCAATTAAATCATCATTCATATCATATATTTGCACTTGAAATGATGTTGTGGTAACATTGTTAATATTTACATAGTAAGGAATATTTGATACTGTTATAAAAACATTTGGCGGATTATTATAAGTAAATGGAAAAGTAAGTGTAACTGGTCCTAAATCAGATGATGTTCCAAATCCAGCAGAAATTCTTGGAAATAATAAATTCTGTTGAAGCAAACTATTAGAAGACATATAACATTATAAATATTATATTTCTTAACGAATAATTAATGATATTACAACATCATAAGGAAGACTTTCAACATCAAATAAATTTTCATATTCATACCTTTTATAATCTATAAATTCTTTGATTTCTTCTAATGAATAATTTAACATTAATAATTGACAAAATATAATACATGCTCTTCCACAAATATTGCTATCATAACCAAATACTTTTTTAGTATTTTGAAATCGTGTCTTATTATGTATTGTTTCTAATCCACTTCGTTCAATTAATTCTCTTACTGTATTTCTTTGTTCTCCTAATATATTTAACATTATATTAGGAATAAATTTTAATTCATAATCAATAGTAGAACCATAACTATCAAATTGTATAATTTTATTATCTTTTCTACCAAGTGCAACAAAATGCCCTGAATTCTTTTCATTTTCTATTAAGACAATACAACATGATTTCTCTACTGGTAAAATATGTTTAATATCTACAACTTCATCCAATTCACTATATTTATAAATTTTCATTTGATGACCCAAATATCTTTTAATATCATCATCAGTGCAAAATAAAGGTAATCGTTCAATTGCTTCTTTTAATGTTCTCTCATTTAACTCTCTTCTATTAGGATTTATAAAAAATTCATTCATATAATAATAAATAATTTAATATTATAATCTTACCGTATCTTCATCCAAATAAACTGGTTCATATGGTTTGTCATAATTATTATTATGTGTCATCTCATTCACATATTTGTTTGCAAATGCTAAACATAATGCTAATCCAAAAGTAGAAATTAAATAAAATGCATATTTTGTTAAATCAGTTGTTTTAGTCTTACTTAAAAATCCACCTTTCATTTTAATATTTGTATTTCCTATTTTTATAATTTCTTTTGAAATATTATATATTTGATTATCAGTATAAAATTGTTTGAGAAATTTATATATTGTATTATTTTTTAGAGAATTGAGAGAACCCCCTCTTATTGTTGGTTTAAATCCATGGTCTATTGCTTGTAATAATCTTACTTGTTTTACTGCATTCTCTTTTGTTGTTCCTTTACTATGAATTTCACCAGTTTCAATGTTTTTTACCGTATAAGCATCTTTATTACGAATTTTTCTTATAATATACATCTTATATATTATTAGAAATATTTTATTCTTCTTTTCTCTCTTCATTCTTACTTTCTATATTCTTTTTATAATTTTTATTTCCAGTATATCCTCTAAATACACCACTTTTAAAATCATATACTTCATGAGAAAAATTTGGATTATCACTTTCTATTAATATCAATCTTCCAGTATAATCTTCTTCTTGTTCTTCTCTTGTCTTTGTATATTTAAGAGTTTTAAGTTTAGGAATATGGTTTCTCATCTTATATTATTTACTTTTATATTTTTTTATAAATAACGAATTCAATCAATAATATTTAAATCTATAAATTCTATTAAATTATGATTTTTTATAAAATCATTAAAAACAATAGCACCTTCTTCTTCTGTTTTAAAAGTTCCAAGATAGTTTTGTTTACCATTTATTTTTATTGTAACTACCCAAGCATTATTTCCTTTTGAAACACCTCTATATTTTGATGTTGAATTCTTCTTTTTATTTTGATTATATGCATTATTATTATGAGTAATCCATCTTAAATTATTTATTGAATTATTTGATTTATTTTTATCTATATGGTCTACTTCTTGAAGATTATTTGGGTTTGGAATAAATGATATTGCTATTAATCTATGTATATAATATTTATTTCTTTTATAATTTTCACATAAATCAACTTTATAATACCCAGCATTATGTAAATATGGAGTTAATAATTTATTTGTTTTTATATTTTTAACATTTCCTAAATTAGATATTTGATAATTTTTATAATTATCAATTATTTTCCATTCTTCCATTCAATTAATTATTTATATTTATTTCTAAACATTTTATTTAATATTTCAATATTATCTATTAAAGATGTTGTATTCCAAAGTAAATAATAAGAGAATAAAGAGGGACTTGGTATAAGATTTTCTATTAATTCTTTTTCTTTTGCATTTCCTAAATGTCTTAATCTATAATTTTCTCTTATTTGTTTATCATGATGGTCTAAATATGTTTGAGAATTATCTAATCCAAAATCATAATATGTTCCATCATCTAAATATACACGATACTTCTTAAATAATCTTGGTGATACCATTATATAAATTATTTGAGGCATTATATTATTATTTTTTATTTTTTTGAATGGTGGTAGGTTTTTCTTACCTTGATAAGATTGTTTTAATTTAATTTGTTTTTTTAAATTTGATGGAGATATTTCATTTGCAGTTAATGGTGTTTTCTTACTTACTTTTTTAGTAGGACGAAGAACTGGATATTCATTTGGTTTTGATATACTTTCCCAATTTTCTAAATACCACCTTTTAAGATTTTTAGGTTTATTATCATTTGTGTATGTTCCTCCTAATTCTTTATAAGTTTTAACTATGAACCCACTTTTATAAGCACTTGGTTTTTGATAAATTTGGTCTGCATATTCTTTTACTTTTTCATATAAGGATTGGTCATCTATTATTGGCATATTATAGATTATATATTATTAATATTAGTTTTTGTTTCAGGATGTCGTTCAATTTCTAATTGGTCTAATTTTTCTTCTCCTTCAACATCTCTAATTAATTCACACCCACAACACCTACAACTTTTACATTTTGATTTATACCCCATACGAATAATGACAATTAAAAAACTTATTACGCTTGTTGTGAAAAAACTCCAATAAATCTCACTTAACATATATAATAAGTTTATAAAATATCAAATTGGAGTTCTTCTGTTTTATCTTTTGTAGAAAGAGAATATTCACTTACTCTTCTTTCAAAGAAGTTAGTCTTACCTTCTATTGAAATCATTTCCATAAAATCAAATGGATTATTTACATTATATATTTTATTACATCCTAATTGAATTGCTAATCTATCTGCTACAAATTTTATATATTTACTCATACTATCACTATTCATTCCAATTAATCTGCATGGTAATGCTTCACAAATAAATTCTATTTCTATTTCTACTGCTTCTTTTATTATAGTATGTATTTGTTCTTTTGATATTTTCTCTCTTAATTTAGAATAAAGAAGAATAGCAAATTCTGTATGAAGTGCTTCATCTCGTGAAATCAATTCATTTGAAAAAGTTAAACCATTCATTAATCCTCTCTTCTTTAACCAATAGATAGAACAAAATGAACCACTAAACATTATACCTTCTACACATGCAAATGCTATTAATCTTGTTGCAAAATTACTACTATCAGATATCCATTTCTTACCCCAATCTGCTTTTCTTTTAATGGAAGGAAAATTTTTAATACCTTGAAAGAGTTTGTGTTTCTCTCTTTTATCATTTATCAAAGTATCAATAAGGAGTGAATAAGTTTCATTATGTATATTTTCCATCGCAATTTGGAAACCATAGAATGCTCTTGCTTCACTTACTTTTACTTCATTCATAAATCTTACTCCTAAATTTTCATTAACAATTCCATCTGATGATGCAAAAAATGCCAAAATAACAGAAATAAAATATCTCTCATTATCAGTTAATTTTTGGTTCCAATCTGTCAAATCTTTAACTAAATCTATTTCTTCGGTTCTCCAAAAACAATCTACTTGTTTCTTATACAAAGACCATATATCGTCATAATTAATAGGAAACATAACAAATCTTTCATCTTCATCGGTTAGTAATGGGTCACCGCTCTGCGGAGTTGATAATAAATTAGGCAACTTCGTTGCCGAATTTCTTATTTCTATCATATAGATTGTTAAGAAATTAAAGTCATAAGAGTAAATGTAGTAGATAAATTAAACTCCTGCGGATAAGATTGGTCGCCATACCAATTGATTTGTAATTGTAAATTATTAACCGCACCAGTAAAATCAAAATAATCTGTATAAGTAATTGATAGAGGTTGTTGAGAAGTATTTGTATATCCACTTGCGTTGAACCAATTAGCGAATGGAGTTTGTTGTCTATAATTAAATCCAGTATAAGTATTACTATTGCCGTCTATGAAATTAAAATAGATAGCGAGACCTTTGTCTGATGGAGCAGACCCTACATTCCAACAATTCAAACTAAAACTGACCCCCCAAGTTCCATTTAAAAATTGAGAAGGAAAGTTTATTGGATTAGTAGGGTTAATTACTTC
>Ga0114979_10001469_pt1 | contig 15940 bp, 21 predicted proteins | sample S_140625_EF_Meta_FD_87315 | JGI IMG/M metagenome (GOLD analysis project Ga0114979, IMG submission 87315) | Freshwater microbial communities from Lake Simoncouche, Canada to study carbon cycling - S_140625_EF_MetaG | ecosystem: Environmental > Aquatic > Freshwater > Lake | place: Lake... | reverse complement strand
AAAATAATAAAAATAATAAAAATAATAAAAAATAATAAAAAATAATAAAAATAATAAAAAATAATAAAAAATAATAAAAAATAATAAAAATAATAAAAAATAATAAAAAATAATAAAAATAATAAAAATAATAAATAATAACTATAGTAATGAGTTATGTATATTTTATAAAATCAACACACGGTTCAACATACATTGGAGCAACAGTCGATTTAGACAGGCGTATAAGACAACATAATAATTTGATTGTTGGTGGAGCACACGCTACATCGATGAAAGTTGCCAAGGGCGAAACATGGAGTTATTATTGCTATGTAGAGAATTTTCCAACTTATAACGAAGCATTAAAATTTGAATGGAGATGGAAATATATATCACGACAAATTCAAAAGGAAAATCCATCATTAAATCCAACAGAAAAAAGAATGGAAGCACTTAAACGTTTATTAGCATTGCCCAAATCAACAACAAAAGCAATTGAATATAAAGAGTGGGAAAAAAGTCCAAACGTTGTTTATAGTTCTTAAAATCTAATCAATTTTTTGTATAGTATAAAAAAATTGATTACACTTATTTTTAATATATGTTATGTCCACCTACTATAAAGCGCGGCGATGAATACTATTTCCATTTGCGTTCCTCGCATTCGCCTCTTCAAGTTCATGGACTACAAGTTCGTGGAGCAGGCGTTTGAAGCAGCCTACGGAAAAGACTGCGTTCGTTCCATCGAGTTCTTTCCAATGGAACATAACGGAAAGCAGTTTTACAAGCTCGAGGTGACTGTGGTGTGTTCAACGGAGCAGGCACAGGACATGCGGACAAGGCTGAATGACGGAGAGCAGGTGTTCTTGGAAGTGCCATTTTATCAGTACGTGGAAGGAGCCAAGGTGGAGAAAAAGCACGTTTGGAAGTGTGTGAAGTTTAGCTTTGACAGGCCGCGTCGAAAAGTGGAAGGTGACTATCATGAGTGGTCACGGAAGCTTCAGTTGCTCCAGCCTATGCCGGCAAGTATAACAAAACTCGAGAAACTTCTTCGTGAAACTGCCGAATGCGCAAGAGCATGCAGAAGTAATGTAGATGATGCACTGTTAAGAGCACAGGCATATGCCACAACACAGCATGACTGCTCGCCACAGCGTTCTCAAGAGCTTGCGCACTTTGAAGAGCAGTTACAACGTGTGCGATGGCATAGCAATAGCATCGTACATTGTCTTGGTTCCGCTTGCGAACAGGTTCCTCACATTAAGAGTAGTGTAGGTAGCATCACACGTGTAGGACCCAAAAACTAGAAGAGCGCTAAAGAATGTGTTTGCGTGGGGCATGTTGTGTTTTTTATTTTTTATTTTTATTTTTTATTTTTTATAACAAAAAAAATTGATTTCTTTTTTATTGTATTTATTATACTTATTATCAAAACAAGTAATATGAGCACTTTTGAAACGTTTAAGTGGTCGTATAGGCAACGCTGGCAATGGAAAAAACAGACAAAGAACAAGAAAAAGAAAAACTTGGTTATGAAAAGTTAAGCGCTGAAGAGCAACAACGTCTTGAAGAAGAGTGGGCTACCGAGAAATCTCATCGTGTAAAGCATAAGCATAATGAACTGCATGAGGCACACGAAAAGCATGTTGTCCCTGTACTGACTAAATTATTGCGTATTAATGAACTGTTACATGAAGCAAAGAAATTAGCTGAGAGTTATGATGAAGCTATTGATTGTGAAACATATTACAATGATTGTTTGACACCTGATAGTCGATTTTTAATAAGAACTCAATGCCTAACTTTGGCAAATTCTTTATGTTGGACATTAAATGATTGCGATAGTGCGCGGAATATTTTGAGAGACACTCCTATTGAGTTTCAGTTTTATCCTAGTGGTGATTCTTTGTAAAACATAAAACATAAAGCATAAAGCATAAAGCATGATTTTTTACATATATTTTGTATACTTTAAAAAAATTGATATATATTTTTTTTATACATATATAATGTCTAGCAAAAATGGCACCAACTATCTACAACATCAACAAGGCACAGCTCAAAGCAAAGATTGCCGCGTTTGATTACGATCATACTCTTGTGTGCCCAAAAGATGGCAAAACCATGCCTTCAAATGTTGAAGATTGGCAATGGTTGTATCCAAACATTCCAGATGAACTTAAGCGTTTAAATGAGGAGGGATTCAGTGTTGTGGTTTTTACAAATCAGTCCAAATTGTGGAAGGTTATTCAAATTCAGTATGTCATGCAGACTCTACAAATCCCGGTTTTTATTGTGGTCGCTAGCGACAAGTGCGATTACAAACCAAACCCAATTTTGTATGATGTGCTGGTTGGAAGTGTTAAAGTTGACAAAGAGCAATCGTTCTTTGTTGGAGATGCTCTTGGAGGAAAGGGAGATTGGGCAGACAGCGATAAAGTGTTTGCGCAAAACATTGGATTTAAGTGTCAAAGTCCGGAGAAAATGTTTGCTGTTAAACAAGAGGGGGCAGTTTTGGAAATTCCCGTAGTAAATTTGTCTGATTCCAAACAAGTTGTTATTATGGTTGGTTATCCGGGGTCGGGCAAAAGCAGTGTTGCTAAAAAGATTTGTGCCAATGAGCAGTTTGTGTTAATTCAGGGAGACGTCCATAAAACTTCCCCTAAAATGATTAAAGCTGCGTTGCCAAGCGTTAAAGAGGGCAAGTCTGTCGTGTTTGATGCCACAAATAGTTCTTTGAAAAAAAGAAGCGAATACATTGAATTTGCTAAAAAGCACAACATGAAAGTAGTATGCATCCATATGACTACTTCTTTGGAAGTATCTTATAAGCGTAACAAAGAAAGGGATACCGATCAGCAAGTTCCAAAAATTGCTTACAGCGTCTATACAAAGCATTATAATATTCCGAGTGTGGAAGAAGGGTTCGAGTTAATTGCCTTGTAAATGTATCTTATTAAATGTGTGCATGTATTATAAAATTTTTTCTTTCAATTAATAATTAATAGTTTAATGTGAATTATTAATTATTAAAATGCTATGCTTAATTAACTCATACTTTTTCAATAATCTCTCCTTTCAATAATTTTGGTTCCACATTATTTAGCATAACAAAATCTTTTTTACGCCTATATGAACATATATATACTGAACTTAAGCAACTCACAATAAATAATAATGCTAAACTATTAGCATATATGTTTTGTAAAAGGCATACAATGTAATTTAAAGTGTCCGTGTCAATAATAACTTTATCTTCAATACTGGTTATAAAAACATCAATAATATTATCACTTGATTCATAATAATCTTTAAAATCACTATAAGAGTTTAAATCAACAGTAATTAATGTCTCCATATCCATTTTTAATATTATAAAATATTTTATATTATTATATTTAAATAATTTAATAATAAATATTTATAAAAAAATGTTATAGCAATCCAGTAATTATTATTATACTAATTAGTCATCACTATATACACATAGTTGTCCATTTTCATCGCTATAGCACAATTTTTTTAATTTATAGTTTTTGGATTTTAATGTAAAATTTATAGTCTTTATACAATTTGCGCACGGTTTTGCGTTCATAAGTTTATCACCCTTATTATTTGTGCGAAACACAATAAGACTTATAGGATTAGTTTTTTCTGATTTTTTAAGACGACTTACACAATCAACCTCGGCATGAACGCAATCGTTATTTTCTTTACACGCTTTATTATTCATATTATATTGATTAACTCCAAACGCATAAAACACACTGATACTTTAACTTAGGAGAGAACGCTACACACCCAATCTTTACTTTTCCATTGTCTTTGTTCTCAATAGAAGCACGCAAAGGAACATAAGTATTCAAAATATTACGCAAAGCCATTATTTATAGGTTAATATTATTAAAAACATATAAATAAACTAATCAATTTTTTTATTCATTTATTGAAAATTAAATCTAATATTTTGGAACATATTTGGCATATTTGCTCCTATTATTGTGTGTTCGTGTATAACACCATTAATATTTTCACTAACTTTTTCAATTCGTTGTCCGTTTATAAAAAACACAGACGAAGAACGCACTACATTATTAAATCCCGGATTATTAAAATTTACTGAAAATCCAGGCATATTTGAAAAAGGATTGCCTTGATTTATGTTCATATCTCTAAAAATATGATTAAATAGTTCGCTTGGATCTACAAAACCTCCAGGAAAACCAGGAGGACCATTATTAAAATTATTGAATTTTTCTGGGCTCATTAATAACTCATATGCTTCTGATACTTGTTTGAATTTTTCTTCTGCTTGTTTTTTTTCTTGGTCACTTAGACTTTGTTCTTGCCTATCAGGATGATATTTTAATGCCATTTTTTTATATGCTTTTTTAATTTCTTCAGGCGAAGCATTGTCTTGTAATTCTAAAATATTTAAACACGTATTTCTATCCATATATTAAATGTATTAGTAAAATACTTATTAATATAATTTTATATATTATTTATTATTTATTATTTATTATTTATTATTTATTATTTGTATTTAGTATTTAGTATTTAGTTTGCTAAATACTAAATCAATATGGCAAACAAACATTTAAATATCTATTGAAAGAGCACATAATAAAAAATAATTTATAAAGTTATATATATAATGCCCAAAGCAAACAAAGCAAAGCAGCCCCCCCAAAATGAACCTTATCAAGAAGATTATGATTATTGTAATGATGACGACTTTATATGTGCTGATCGTGTTTTTGATAATAAAAATCCCAAAGTCTTCCAGAATTGCGCAGCCAATGATGCGCGAATAAGTAAATGTAAAACACTACAAGGTGCTGATGTAAAATTATTTGAACTTATTGATGAGAAAAAATTATACCCACATTTTTATACAAAGATGGAAGAATTTGTTAATATATTAAATACAAAATTGAAAAATAATGAAGATATGAAAGAAAAAATAAAAAGTTTGTATAACTTTGAAAGTGATGATAATATATTGCTCGCGGTGAAGCGTTTTGGGAAGAATGAATTTGTATGTAATGATATCACCGGTTTTGTTGATCTTAATACACTACCAAAAATATATCCGTTATTTCATATTTCTATTCATCCAAATGCTTCAAAATATTATAAAAAACAAGGCACAGAGGCAGCATCTTGTGGTTATTATAGTAAAGAATCATACAGTCAAGGAAGTGGCGCATTTCATTATAAAATAGAAACATTAGCCAATGGAGTTACAACTGACTTAAAAAACAAACCCTATAAAAAATTTATGACGACAGATGATGATCCGGGTAAATTTATAATAAACACAGACAATTTTGTTGTAAGTGATAAGGAACTGATACCACATGCCAGTACTGAGTTACTTAAATTACATAATTTTTTTTATGATGAATTTATTGACTTTTGGAATAAAAAAATAGTTACAGATCTTACATTTAGGAGGTCCAAACCACCAGCAACAGAGCAACTTGTGCCCGAACCAGAACCAGAACCAGAACCACCAGCACCAGCACCAGCACCAGCAGTACCAGAGCAACCTATGCCCGAAGCACAAGTTGCTCTGGTGCCTAGTAAGGTGCCTAGTAAGAGAGCCTCTCAAGATCAACCTTTTTTGATTGATCCAAGCGAAGCAACCGAAGAACTTGAGCATGAACAGAAGAGTTCTCGAATAGATTCAGATCAACCTAAAACGTCAGGAGAAGGTAAAAGAATAAGAAGAAAAACTAACAAAAAAAGGAAAACTATTAAAAAAAGGAAAACTAAAAAAAGGAAAACCATAAAAAGGAAACCTATTAAAAAAAGGAACACTAGCAAAAGGTAAAAAATGTTTCTGGTCCTGTGTTATATGACAATTACCGTCAATTATCAATGTATAAAACTATGTATAAAACTATGTATAAAAATTAAATATAAAAATTAAATAATAATATTGCTTATTAACTATACTATAGCACATAATGTCTCCAAGTTCTTTAAAAAGAATAAATAAAGAAATCAAAAATTTCAATGAAAAAATGTATTGCTCACATATTTTTTCACATAATTTGCTAGCATTCTTAGGAAATCTTAATTTAACTATTATTAGCGTAAATACAAACAATAATACAAATAAGGATGAATATTTTGTATTAATAAAAAATAGAAAAAATAAAAAACTTTTAGAACTTAAATTTCCCGAATATTATCCATTTAAACCATATAGTGTAATAAGTTATGATTCCAATGTTAATAATGATTTGCTAAATAATGAAATTTCATATTATAAATATTTAATTAATGTTGCCAATAAAATACAAACAAGAAATAAGAATATATATAAATTTTTTTTTAAAAATTTATATTCTTTACAACCATATTTTTTAGATCTAAGTAAAAATGATTGCTATTGTTGTAATTCTATTACTTGTAAAAATATGTGGTCTCCAGCATCAACTATAAATTCAGTAATTTATGAATATTTAGAAATAAGATTTATTGAGACTTATAGTTCTGAAATTGGATATAATTATTTATGTAATATTTATAATAATTTAATACACAATATTTTAGGAAAATTACCCCAGGAAATCATTGAAACTATTTTAAAATAAATTGTTTATTGTTTAAATAAACTGCGTTTAAATAATTATTAATATTATATTAAACATTTAATATTAATACTAATATAAGCAAAGAAAATGTTTTCAGATGTAAAAAAAAAAATATTAAAATATTTAGTAGCATTTAAATATACCGAAAAGTTAGAAATACAAGCACAAGCACAAACAACAGCACAAACAAAAAAACAAGAATTACAAGAGCAATTATTAAAAACAAAGGAAGAAACAATACTAAAAAAAGAATTAGCAGAAGCATTAGAAACAAATATTAAAGAATTAGAGGAAAATGGTTATACAATAATTCATAATGTATATAATAATGAAGAAATAGAAGAATATAAGAGAGAATTTTTTAATTGGTATAAAAATACTGAAAATGTAGAAGAGTTACATCCAATAATTCATAGAAATGGTATTTTCAAATATTTTGAAATTGGTCATCAGCGGTTCAATTGGTTAGCGCGCACAAATCCAAAAATAGTAAATATTTTTAAGCAATTATGGAATGCAGACGAACTAGTTACTAGTTTTGATGGGTGCTGTTATTATCCAAGTAATTATAAAGGGGAAGATGTTTATTGGACACATACCGACCAATCATCATACAAAAAAGGACGCCATTGCCTTCAATCTTTTTTAAGTCTAACTAATAATAGCGAACGTACATTATTAATATATAAAGGTAGTCATTTACTTCATGAACATTATTTTAAAACTTTAAATATTGATGCTCCTAGAGATTGGTGCGTTTTAGATAAAAACTATGTAAGTAATTTAGAAGATAAAAAAGTTTATGTTAAAGCTAATGCTGGTGATTTAGTTATTTGGGATTCCAGAACATTTCATCAAAATAGTTGTGGAGATTTAAATTGTAATGAAGAACGTCTAGTTCAATATTTATGTTATTTACCTAAAAATGATATAAAAAATAACAAAATACAGAGAGCATTAAGGCAAGAATATTTTGAAGAAAGATATACTACTAGCCATTGGCCTTATCCGTTAACAATTGTTCCAGCGCAACCATATTATAATTATTATAACCAAGGCAATAAAATAATTATTGATTATGCTTCATTACCAAAACCAAAATTAGAGGATTTAAAAGAAGAAATTTATAAATTATTATAAAAACTACCGATAAATTTACTGAAAACAAACTTATTTTGTATGTTCAATAAACAATATATTATTAAAAATTTCATCTTTATTATTGATATAAAATTCGTGCAATGAATGTGTAAAAACATATTTAATACATAATTGGACTATAAATAAAATAAATTCGCGCAAATTATTTTTTGTAAATACTTTTTCGCAAAAATAATAATATAAAATACTTAATAATACAGCCTCTTCATCATTATTATTTATTATTTGTTTATCATTAATATAATCAATCATAATAGTATTAAAAGTTTTTTCAATAATTTTTTGATTTTTTAAAGGTATTAATTGCTTTGATACTACTATTGGAGTGTTTTGTTTTTTTTGTGGAATAAATAATATAGTTTTTTCGGATTTTTTTTCAAAAGTTGGTTTTTTTCGATTAACCATTTCGGCAATATTTGCTGGTGCGGATTTAATTCTTTTCATATACTTTATATAGTAATTATATTAATTATGCTTATACTTAATATAATAACTTTAATTATTTTTTTATCAAATTTTTTATATATTAAATTTATATTAATGGCTACAAGTAAAACAAGAAAAAAAAGACATATTAAAAAAGTAGTAAAAAAGGTTTCAAAAAGAGTATTAGCAATGTATAAAGACCCAAATAATGTTTGGGGTAAAGCTAAAGAGCTTGAAAAATTTTGGTCTGATTTATCTTCTGGAAAAAATGTAGTCATTATTTATAAAGACAAAAGTCATAAATATATTACTTTACCCAATAGACACACAAAAAAATATAAATCTTTTTTAAATGACTTAGATAATGATTCTAATATATTATCTGTTTTATCTAGTAATATGTCACAAGATGCTTACGAATTATATTTATATCCCAAAGCAAAGTCACAATCAGTAACTAATGTAATAAAAAATTATACCAAATATTTTAAACCTATTAATTCAACATCTAAACTTAGTGTTCCATATTAATCAATATCGGCAATGTCCGGTTCTTTTGAAGCAGTTGATGGAACTCCTGTGTCCGTTCCTGTGCCAAACATCATTTTTTCTTGAAGCGGTTTCATTGCTTCTTGGAAATTTTTTAATCTATAGTCACATTCTTCTTTTGAAGCATTGTGATTATGTTCTAACCATTTAACATTTTCATCTATAATACTTGTTAATTTTTCTTTTAGCGATTCATCAATTTGCGATGCGATTTTTTCATCGCTTAATGTAACCTTAAATTGATATACTAGATTTTCAAAATTATTGCGTGCTTCAATAGTTTGTTTTGCCCTTTCATCGTCTTCTTTAAATTTTTCAGCATCAGCCAACATCTTGTCAATATCTTCCTTGCTTAAACGTCCTTTGTCGTTTGTTACCTTAATGCTATCAGATTTTCCACTGGATTTTTCGCACGCAGAAACATTTAAAATACCATTAGCGTCTAAATCGTAACTAATTTCAATTTGCGGAATACCACGAGGCATTGGTGGAATGCCTTTTAAAGTAAATTCGCCTAATTTATTATTGTCCTTAGTAAATTGGCGTTCTCCTTCAAATACTTGAATGGTGACTGCTGGTTGATTATCGGCATATGTACTAAATGTTTGTGATTTCTTTGTAGGAATTGTGCTATTACGCTCAATAATTTTAGTCATTACACCGCCGCTGGTTTCTACTCCTAGCGATAATGGCGCTACATCAAGAAGTAGTAAATCATCAATTTTGCTATCTTTAACACCAGAAAGTAAAGCTGCTTGAACCGCAGCACCATAAGCTACTGCTTCATCTGGGTTAATTGACTTATTTAATGTTTTACCATTAAAAAATTCGGTTAGTTGATTTTGAATTTTGGGAATGCGAGTAGAACCGCCTACCAGAACTACTTCATGAACTTGTGATTTACTAATTTTACTGTCTTTTAAAACTTGTTCCACAGGTTCAAATGTTTTTCTAAAAAGATCACCGCATAATTCCTCAAAACGTGCTCGATTCATGGTGCTTGAAAAATCAATTCCCTCAAATAAACTATCCACTTCTAATGTTGCTTGTGTAGATGATGAAAGTGTTTTTTTTAATGTTTCACAAGCACTTTTTAGACGACTAATTGCCCTTTTATTTTCGCTTAAATCTTTTTTATGTTTTCGTTTAAATTCTTGAGCAAAATGTTGAACGAGTCGAGTATCAAAATCTTCTCCTCCAAGACGCGTATCACCCGCTGTTGCTTTTACTTCAAAAACCCCATCATCAATGCTTAAAAGAGTTACATCAAATGTGCCACCACCTAAATCATAGATTAAAATGTGTTTTTCCGTGCTACCTTTTACTTGTTCTAGTCCATAAGCAATTGCTGCTGCCGTCGGTTCATTAATAATTCGTAATACATTTAATCCAGCAATTGCTCCCGCATCTTTTGTGGATTGCCTCTGAGCATCATTAAAATACGCAGGCACAGTAATAACAGCACTATCAACTTTTTTACCTAAATAAGCTTCCGCAGTTTCTTTCATTTTTATTAAAATCATAGATGAAATTTCTTCCGGTTGAAAATCTTTCAATTCCCCTTTATAACTTGCTTGAATAATGGGTTTATTATTTTTATCAATAACTTTGAAAGGAAAATGCTTAATATCGTTTTGTGTGCTTTGATCATTAAAAATACGCCCAATAAGTCGTTTTGCGTCAAAAATAGTATTTTCTGGATTTTGTGATGCTTGATTTTTTGCTGCATTTCCAACTAAGCGCTCGCTATCTGTGAAAGCAACATATGATGGGGTTGTTCTTAATCCTTGGTCATTAGCAATAATTTCACATTGACCATCTTTCCACACACCTACACAAGAATATGTTGTGCCTAAATCAATACCAATAGCAACCATAATATTGTAAATATTCATAATGTTATGGTTTTAAATATTTTTTATAAACATTATAATAATTTGTTATTATTTTAACTTATAAATAGAGTCAAATGTTACTAACTCATTTTTATTTTGAAATAAAAAAATAATTAAGTTTATTAGTTTTAAAATTAAAAAATCCACTCTTTTATTTAGTTTTTCAATATTTGCTGACATATTTTTATTAATAGTTTCTAATTTGATTAAATCACTATTTGTCATAACTATATTTGTAATAGTGGGTTGTATTAGTGACATTATTGAATTATAAAATAAGTATATTTTTAATAAATATTATAATAAATATTATTATAAATATTAATATATATTAATTATGTCTATTGAAAATAAAATCGCCAATTTGGAAGAACAATTAATTGAGTTAAAAGAAAAATTTACTAAATTAGAAACAATTATTGTAACTAATAACACTAATTATTATAATGATAATTATAATATAAGAAATGAAGTAAATTTAGATAATAATGATTTTACTAGAACTATAGATTTTTCAGAACCAAAATTAATGAGACAGCATGCTTTTATGTTTGCTAGACCTTAATTTGTTAATTACATATTTTCTTGAGTTTTTAATTTATCAAGCACACTTTGACCTTGTCTTCCTAATTCATCTAATCCAGTTGTTACCTTACTTTTAAAATCTTGCCAAACATCTCCGCCACTTTTTATGTATCGTCTTCTGTTGCCTCTTCTTGTAGTTTTAACTCTTTTAACTCTTCTAACTCTTCTAACTCTAGTTTTTCTTGCCATAGTTATATATTAAGACTATAAAATATTATAATATATTATAAAATATTATAAAATATTATAAAATATTATAATATATTATAAAATATTATAAAATATTATAAAATATTATAATATATGTTATAATTAAAATGAATTATCATACTATTGTAACATTAGCAGTTGCTGCTATAATTGTGGATACTGTTGTAGGTTATATTTTATTATTAACAAGGAGCGGAAAAACTATTAGACAATGGTATAACCAATTTACAATTGGAGCATATGCTATGGATATAACATCATTAATTATTGGAACTTATATAGCTACATTATTAACACCCAATTTTTATATGCAATTAGTTTATGTTGTCATAATTGGTTTAATTCATGATACTTCTTTTGCACTATTTTTAAATAGTGTTAATACTAAAAGTAGTAAAATACTGGAATTTTTTAAAGATTATGCAAAAGAATATGGAAAAAAAATATTACTTGTTGATGCCCTAATGTTAGTTTCTACATTATTATTATCTAAATTTTTATATAATACTTTTTCAAATACTATTATAATATTTTTAGGGGTCTTAACTTTCTATTTTGGTTTATTAATGGTATATTCTTTCTAATTCTAATATACAACTAGTGGTTCTTTAAGACAAGGTGTGTTATAATAAACAACAGATTGTGTAATATTTGATGAAGATGTTTTTGTTGTGTGATAACCAATATGTGAATCTTTTACGCTAATTTTGCCATTAGCATAATCTTCCGGAAAATAATACATTAAATTTTCAATAACTTTATTTGTCCCATAATAAGGATGAATTAATTTTGAATGATTAGTAAAATTATGTCCCAATGTAATACATTTTATTCCATTAATAAACATGACATGATAATTTTCTAACACTAATGTAATCATACTTGATGACGGATAACTATATGTGCTAAATAATTCACCGGGAAAGCACCAAGTTTCTTCTTTTCCATGTAATCCAATTTTAATAGGATGCCAAGGAGTAACTAATACATCATTAATACACGCATAATTTCTATAACCAGATTCAATAAGTGTTTCTACAACACATAGCACTTTTGCGCCTACAATTTTATTATTTTCATCGATAGATTTAATAATGTCAAACTTTTTAATATCCTTTAATAATTTGGATGTTCCATTAAACATATTGATATTACAATACGAATCAACACAACCGCCTTGTGGGTCATTATAACACGACATTGAAATAGGTGCTTGTGGTGCTAAATTTAAACTTCTATAAAACATGTTTCCGCTATTTTGTTGAACGACTAATGATGGTGTAGGTGGTTCAAGACTATTGAAAATATCACTTGACTTATCTACGAGTGCTTCAAAAACTTCTCCACCAAACATACAACCTTCATCTTTAAAATTGGGTTTAATTTGTTGATTAAGAGAACGCGAAAGTTGGTCTAAATAAAATTCTCCCCAGCGCTTAAAATATTTTTGGTCAATTGCCAATTTAACTTGCCCAATATTTGCAAAGTCTCCCTTAATATTTTTGAGAAGACCATTTACAAATTCCGCGCTGCTTGCGCATTTATTTTCTTCTAATAATTTTACCAATCCATTATAATTAGCTTCAGTGCTTAGTAAATTGTTAATTCTATTAGAATTAATCATTTTTCTAATATATTCAACACTAGTAGCCCTATAAATATGACCGTTCAAGAGTGGATTATTTACATAAATAGCAACGGAATCCGCAGTTACACTATGCACACTTGATGTATAATATTTTTCTCCAATAGCATATGTATAATAATAATCAAAATCCAATTTATCTTCAAAATTTAATACAATGTTTCGCTCTTGTTGAACCTGAACTGTTCCAATATCGTAAATGTATTTTTGATTAATTGGGTCAAAACTATAAGCAAAATCGCCGACTAAAAGATTATTAAATGACGCACTATTAGTTTGCTTGGGAGTAATATGAAGTTGTAAATTCATAACCACACTACATAAAATTGTCGCAATAAAATTACAAAACACTGTAGCAATCATATTGCCATCTGGAATATGTGCATTTCCTCCATTAGAATATTTGGCAAGATCGTATAATAAAGTTGGTTGTAAATTGTATCCAAAACCGAATGTATAGATTGGAGTTGTAAAATTCTTAGTTTTTCTTAGACGCTTGAGCGTTTCAACTTCTCCTTGTGCTGGAGAAACATTGGGAATTCCATCTGTTAACATTAAAATAGCACTATTTCTTGATTTATCTTCACGACTATCTAAAATTTGTAGCGCTTTTTCAAGCGCGCCCCAAATATTTGTTTGGCCGCCTGGTTTAATAGAATTAATAGAAGTCATAATTTGAATTTTATTTGTTTCAGTAGCATACATAAGAGGAGTTACAATATCAATAGCATTGTCAAATTTAATAATACATATACGTGAATGGGAATCTAATGTTTGAACGACTGTTTTTGCCGAATGATTGACAATATCTTGAATTGACAGACCATTTTCAAGATTTTGACCATTTCTGTCTTTTGCTTCGACTTGTGTGTGCATGGAACCAGAACGATCAATTACTAACACAATATCTTGGGAAAGATGCCCATCATTCAAATGATTGGGAAAACTCTCTTTATTTACATTGAATGATAGAAGTAGTTTGTCATCATTTTTACTAATAGCATGGTCTAAAATAATAGGTTTGCTTAATGGGTTTGTTCTTTGCTGTGTAGTTACACTTTGTGATAATTGATTATATTTATCACATAAAAATCTAAGTGCTACATTTACTTTTAAATCAGAAATTCTCATAGGTTGGCGCGTAATAGGTGATTCTTGTTTAATATTCAAAGCACTAACAATCGCGCTACGTTCATATGTATTTCCATCATTACCTTGAACGGGATCCACCATAACACAGTGAGTAATAGGGCAAGTAATAGTTTGAATAATAGTGTCATTATTAAAGAGTTCCATAGCGATTGCTTATGAATGATTTTATAAAATCAAAAAGTTATTTCAATTTTTTTTTATAAATTTTATTTTTATAAATTTTATTTTTTATAGATTTTATTTTTATAGATTTTATTTTTTATAAATTTTATTTTTATAGATTTTATGTTTATAGATTTTATTTTTATAGATTTTATTTTTATAGATTTTATAATATTAAAAATTGAAATAATTTTTATATTAATTAAATTAATAGTTAATTTAATTCAACTATTAATTTAAATATGGAAGACACTAACATTGAAAAACTACAAGTAAAAGAAATTTATGAAGAAATTGCCGAGCATTTTGATAATACGCGTTTATATAAATGGAATTGGGTAAATGACTTTTTAAATAACTTGAGGAAAGATGCTGTTGTATATGATATTGGATGTGGTAATGGACGTAATATGCTAAATAATAACACTAAAAATCTTAATTTTGTTGGCATTGATAATTGCGAAAATTTTGTTAAAATTTGTAAATCTAAAAATTTGAATGTGCTTTATGAAAATATGACAGCAATTTCATTGCCTTCGGCAAGCGCAGATGCCATAATGTGTATTGCTGTTTTTCATCATTTAGAAAATAAAGAAAATAGAATTAAATCTCTATTAGAAATGAAGAGATTATTAAAACATAATGGAAAAATATTATTGTCTGTATGGTCAATTAATCAACCCCCAAAAACACGACGAAGTTTTAATAATTATGGAAATAATATTGTTTTATGGAATAAATATGGAAAAATTTATGAACGATTTTATTACATTTATAAACTGGATGAGTTAAAAATTTTATTTAATTTATGTGGATTAACAATTACAAATTACGAGTTTAGTTGTGGTAATGAAATATTTACACTAACTAAAAAATAATAAAACACATACTTTAAATCTCTCTTATATTTGAAAATTATTTACAAAAACTATACGCATAAACAGTAACAGCAATAATTCCTAAAACAAATCCTAAATGAAATTTAAATTGCATTTTTTTATAAATGTTTAACCATCCTTGAATTTGTGTTTTATCATTTAAATGTAATAACATATAGTCGGTTTTTGGATATAATATATAAAATAAGTAATTAGTAATAAAAGTAATACTGGCAACCATACAAATTTTAGGGACATTAGATAATTTAGTTTTTTTATCAATAAAAAACAAATATTTCTCTCCAAAATAAACAGCAATAAAAGACAGTATAATTCCTAAAACAAAACCGCCATAATATATATTTTTGCGCTCTTGAATTATTTTTTCATATAATAGTTGTTGCTCTTGTGTTAATGTATTTATAAATTGTTGTTTATTGTTATCGTTAGTACAAGAAAATATAGTATAAATATTGGCAATTAAAAAAACACTTGCAAACATACAAGAACCATAGCAAACCATTTTATATTATATAAATATATATATAATATATTTTGATATATAATATATATTTTTATATATAATATATTTTGATATATAATATATTTTTTGATATATAATATATTTTTGATATATAATATATTTTTTGATATATAATATATTTTTTGATATATAATATATTTTTT
>Ga0114979_10001466_pt1 | contig 15947 bp, 11 predicted proteins | sample S_140625_EF_Meta_FD_87315 | JGI IMG/M metagenome (GOLD analysis project Ga0114979, IMG submission 87315) | Freshwater microbial communities from Lake Simoncouche, Canada to study carbon cycling - S_140625_EF_MetaG | ecosystem: Environmental > Aquatic > Freshwater > Lake | place: Lake... | reverse complement strand
CATTGACGAATTCATCGGCTTTTCCTTTAAGTAAGCATTTTTCTTTTCTTGCTTTTCCTCTTGGCATATATAATAAAATATAGAAAATATATTATTATATATTTTTAAATCATTCTTCTTCTAATTCGTCAAAGGTGAATAAGTCCTTTTCTGTCATAACGCACATCGGATAAGTCTTAAATATCGTTGCCCAACGTGTGTTTAGTTTCTTTATCTTTCTTATCTCCTTTATTTCTAGTCCTGCATAATTCTCTAAGAATCTCCTCTGTTGGGAGCCAGCCCCTGAATGTGGAAAATAAGTTATACTATGGCATTCGTTCAATATACGACGAGTGTCCGCACCATTGGAGGGTAAATGGTTGGTAGAAATACAACTTGTGTTAAAGTGTCTTCCTGTTTCTAATATCCCATTGAGAATATTGTAAACAGCTTCTTTATGTGCTTTATTTTTGATAACATCTATATCATCAAATATAACCATTGAATCTTGGAACATCTCAGGGTCCAATGGTTCATCAACTAACTTTTGGTTAATTGTAATACGTTTAGGTTTTACTTCATCTAAACTCTCATCATCTTTTAATGCACTAAATAAATATATATCTCCGCCTTTAGTCATCTTTCTCCATTGGTCAATATATTTGCGGGCGTACGTCGACTTTCCACTTCCAGACGCACCAAAAATGTATAGGATTTGTCTTTCCATCAGAGGGTCGGGGATTTGTTGAAATATACCTGTATCTGGTATATGGATATGTTCTAAGTTTTTAGTTACTTCTGGGTCATCTTTATCTGTAATAGATACTACTTTATTATTAAACTGTCCTCCTAAAATCTTTGATAAAGTTTTACCTGTTTTCTCCAAGTTAAATGGCATATATATATAAAATCATAGATAATAAAATAATATTTAGAATATTATTTTACTTATAAACGATTACGACGTTTAGCTTGTTCTTTTTTAACGTTAGGTAACTTAAATGCATCATCTTTGTCTTCTTTAATAAAACCTTTATTTGTTGGTAATTCTTCTTCATCAAATAAGTCATTATCATCAGCGTCAAATACAAGTTTTCTTAATGAACCAGGATTTTTACGTCCTTTACCACCACCATAAACATCTTGATTTAAGATATTTCTTAATGCTTCAGCTTCTGTTCTATGTGTTACTTCTGGTTTCTTGTATTTTCTCTTTTCTTTAGCCACTTCAGAAGGACCACCTATTTCACCTTGTAATAAAGATACATCAGCACCTCTAGCATCTTTTGTAGGATATAATACACTGTTTTCTTTTCTTAACTTAGTTTCAAAATCATATTTAGCATCTTCTTGTTGAGCATAAAAAGGATTTAAACTTCCTACGGGTGTAGAGTGTACAGGGTTTGATGTCTGCCATTTTTGTTCTATCTTTACAACTTTTTTATGTATCTTATCATCATTGGAAATAGGGCGTTGCATATAGTTATATTGTTGTCTTGGGTTAGCTAAATAATCAGCTAATGGTTTACCTGATGCACACATACCACCCATCTTTACTTTTCTTCTACGAGGTTTACCTTCAGCTGTTGCATTTTGTACATCTGCTGGTACTGCTTCACCTGCAGGTGCTCCTTCCTCTGCAGGTGCTCCAGCTTTGGCTGCAGTAGCATCAGCTTCAAAACCTTCGACAGATTTCTTTATTGCTTGGTCAAGTTCATATCTATCTGCTACAGCTTGTGCAGCTCTTTTAGCTTCTTTAGTATGTTGTTCTAATCTTGCTCTAAGATTTTTTACTCCTCTATCTAAAGAAGTCATATATTTTAGTCTGTCATCTAGAATCATAGTTTGTGTTTTAATATCTTCAAGTAATACTTGGTTATCTTTTATTATTTGTCTTTCTTCTTCTGTTAAGACTTCTTGTTTACCTTTTGATTTTAAGAAATCAGAAGATGCTTTTATTTCTTGTGCACTTGCTGATAATTGTTCTATTTTTGCTTTTAATTCAGGTTCAGGCATTGTTCTGGATTTAACACTTGTTAATAAACCATCTACTTTTTGTGCAAAAGCTCTAACACCTCTATCTGTACGAGTATCTTCTAATGCTGGGTCGTCATAAGGTATACCAGATAATGACCTTCTTTTAACGTGTTTGATATCATCATTTACTTGACCTAATGCTTTCTTTAGTTCTTTTTGTTTTTCTACTAAACGGTCTTTTACTTCCTTTTTAAACTCAGGTGTTTTATCACTCATTCCGTATTCGATGTGACTTGCGTCTTTATGTAAGTCTCTGATTTTCATTAAAATCTTATTTCTTTCTGTTCTTAATAATGCTTCTTTACCTTTATAATCATCTATTCTTAAGTCTCTATTTAAGCGTTGGTAATCTGTTGCAGGTGTCTTGTACAATCTAAAATCAATCTTTTGAAATGGAGGAGCTTGTTGAATTACACTTGTTAAACTCTTCATCATATTAAACATAGATGCGACATCTTTGTCTCTTACTAATGATAATTCATATTGTAAATGTTTTAATGGTTCTATTAATCCTTGTATAATATTTGCAAAATAAGAACCTAAAGAAGAACTAGCTAATCTTTTATTTTTAAGTACACCACCTTCACGAGTTGCTTCTAAAATCTTATCTACAATACCGTTGTATTGATTTATAATATTATAAAATGCATTTTCTACAGATTGATTTTCTTGTTCTCTCGATTTAACTATAGTTACAGGTGCAGGCTCAGCTCCTCCAATTACACGAGGCATTACGTGACTCTTTTTACGTAATGACCTTCTTCCAAAACCTAATCCTACTTTAGTAGTCTCTTCTGATTCTAAATATTCATTATCATCATTTAAACGTGCACTAACACTTCTTGGTAAAGCAGATGTTATTCTATAACCTTCATTTTCATCAACATCATTCGATTCTGCTTTTCTTTTAGCTTTTAATATTGCTTTATTAAATGACCTACCACCACCATTTAAATCATCATATTCATCTAATGCAGCTTGATTTGGGTCATTAGCTGTACTTCCTTTTTCACCAGCTGGTAATGCTAAAATAACAGCTGCATTAGAGTTATTTGTTTCAGAAAACTGTTTAGCTGCTATAAGTTTTAATGCATCTGCGATAGATGCTTTAAGCTTATCGACTAATGAACCAATAACAGCTTCAAGTTTAATATCTTGATTATTAGGTGCAGACCTTTCATCGTTAAAAGATGCTACTTGTGCAATAGTTCTGTCCAAAACACGTCTATTCATAGTTCTATCGAAGTTTAATATTTCATCTATTTGCTCTTGTCTAAGCGTAGCCATATATATATATTTTACTTGAGATAATATTTTTAAAATGAATTAATATATTTCATATTTAACATATATATTTGATTTGCTATACTATTTTTAGGAATATTTTTTCTTTTATAAGGTTTACCAGCAGCACTTACAGTTCCTGGAACAACAGATTCTACTGATGCTGGTGGTACTTGTGTTGCTCCTTGTGCTACAGCTTCTTCATTTGCAGCATTTTGAGCTTTTATATCTTTTACAACATCAGCTTGTGTTACAACATTTTGTTTCTTTGCAACTGCAACTACACCTAGTTTATCCATTTCAGCTTTATTTTTTTCTACTGCTGCTAATAAATCTGCATTAAGTTTTTCTTGGTCACCTGCGAATTCATCTAATATTGTCTTTAAATCTGCTGTATACCCATCAATAAAATCATTACGTGCTTCTTCAGCATCTTCATTTATTTCTTTCATAGTATCATTATGTTCTTTTAACATATCTAATTGTTCTCTTAAACATTCTTTTGTATTATCTGCTATAGTATCAGAAATATTTTGTCTAACATCCATATTTGCTTTACGTGCATCTATAATCTCTTTTCTATATCTTGCTATTTGACCATCAGTTGGTGTTGAACTTGGGTCTCTTGCTACAAACTGGTCAATAGCTGTTTTCAATGCACTTTTAAACTTAGCATTATCTGTTTCACCTTCTAAAAACGATACTACTTGGTCTTCTGCTGATTGTTTCCAAGATGCAAAAGAAGCTATTTGTCTGGCTCTTTCTACTTTGGCTTTTTCAATCTCTTCTTGTTTTGCTTTACTACATAAGTTACCAATTAATGAAATAATACTACCTAATACCATTCCTACTAAATCTGCAGGTGGAGGTAATGCCATCGAAACTAATTCAATAGCTACACCTGCTGCTGCTACACCATCTTCTACCTTTGTATCACCTAACTCTCCAACGTGACCACTGTACCCTACATCACCAATCTCTTCATTTGCTGCAGCATTTACATCATAACCTTTAGCACCATTGTCCATACTTTCATCAATACCACCGATGTATCTTTGATTTAGTTCATAATACCATTGTTTTATACTTTTCTTAGGTTTTTTACCTGTTCCTGATATTATATTTGTTAAGTTATCTTTTGATGCTTTGATTAAATCTTTTATTTTTGCATCTTGTAATACTGCTTTTGGTGGTACTTTAAGAGGTGGTTGTGTATCACATCCAGAATAGTTCTTTAATTGTAATAATGCATCTTGATTTTCTTGTATTTGTGCAGCAACTTTTTGACGCTCTCCTTCTACCTTTTTTCTTATTTCATCATTTTCTTTATTTTTTTGAACAGCAGCTTGAATATCTCTTAATGTTTGTTCTTTTGCTTGAGCTAACTTACCTTGAAGTACTTTAAGACCATCATCTACCATTTTCTTTTGTGCATCTTCTTCTTTTTTATAATCAGCTCTTAATGATTCTAGTTTTTCATTATATTCTTTTTCTTGGTCTCTTAATTGTTGTACTAAATCGTAGTTCATTGATTCTTCATCTTCATTTGCAAAAACATCACCTTGATAAAAAGTTTTTTCTGATGCTAGTTTAGCAATATCTACTTTACCTTTATCAGCACTTGCAAAGTTCTCTTTATATGTTTCTAAAGCATCTAAATCATTTTTGTCTACTTCTCCAATAAACTCTTTATATTCATATGACTGAATAAAATATCTTTTCCAGTTATTGTATTTATCTACACCTGTACCACCGATATCTGAAACTTTGACTTGTTGTGCACCTCTGCTTCCTGTATGTTCTGCACTTGTATCTTTATGAATTAAAAGATTTAGTTTAAATCCTGGAATAGCCATCTGTCTATCAAACTCTGCTTTTAGTTTCTTCTCATCTTCATCAGTTAAGTTATCCAATTGTGCAGCAGTTACATTTGTATTAATATTATCAATAAAGTTAGTTTGTGTGTTCATTTTAGTCAAGAATGAATCATTAATTCTTTTAAAATAATCTAAGTATTTAGGAACAGTAGCATTAAATACTTCTGTTTCGTAATGATGTTGAAGTACTAATATATCATCAACTAACATCGGTGATACCATTGTTTGAATATCTAAATCTTGAGTTACGTGGATGTTAGCACCACCGAACCATAATATACCTGGAAAAAATGCTGTTGGCTTTTCAGGGTCATCCCAATCTTTTAATGAATGTAAATATTTAAATACTTCAGATAATCTCTTCTTATTTAATGCAGGACCAACAGGGTCAGTATATGTATCATTACCAGAAATATCAATAGATGCAACCCAACTAGGATAATTACCAGATGTTGTCATTTGTTTTAACCACTTTAAAAACCCTGCTCTGTAACCTCCTGATATAGTTTGTAAATAATCCATAAAAGTCATAAACTGTTCTACTTTAATATTTAAATATCTCTTATAAGGGTCTGTTAATTCTTGAAAATCATCATAGGTACTTACTTTCCACCTATTTACATCTGATTCTACCCACTTAGGGTCGTGTGTATTTTCCCAATCTTGTTTCCATTCATTTTTTTGTCTTTGCATATCACCACTAATATAATGGTTATATAAGTTCTGTACAGCATCTATATTACCATCATTTTTAATAAAAGCAAGTTTAGGTTTTTGTCCTAATGGTTGTAATCCTAGAGTTCCTGTCCATTCCCAAGGTGTAAATCCATCTACTGGTAAAATAGTCGTGTATGCGTAATCCATTCTGTCAGCAAGATATGCACCAATATTACCTTTAATACGTGATGCATTTATTGTCTCGGCAGATTGTCTAGTTGCTGCACCACCTGTTTTTCTCTTATGTTTCTTTCCTAAAACTTTTTGTTCTAGTTTCATAATGTATATAATAGTAATAGATAATTATTATTATATAATTAATATAGTTTATGTTGTTTTACATATTTTGATGCATCAATCATACTTAAACTTTTTTCTTTCATTATTTTTCTAACGATTTCTGCCCTTTTATTTGGTTTCTTAGATGGTTTACCATTTGCACTTACTGTACCTTCAGTCGCAGCTACTTGGTCTGAATCTGGTTTACCTATTTGTTCTGTTATCTTCGCATCTGCTTCATTTTTCGCTACTCCAACTTTTTTTAATGTGTTAGTCATTGATTCTAAGTTTGATTCAATGCTTCCACCTGATTTTTTATATTCACTGTTCATTACTGCATCAATTAATTCAGCCTTCTTTAATGTTCTGCTTCTACCATTTTCTTTTGATTTAGGTTTGACACCGCATTTACGTGCACAAGCTTTTAATTCATCTTTACCCATCTTTCTTAACTCAGCCTTTCTTTTACTCTCAGATGGCTTACCCATACCTGACATACTCGATGAGTGCATCTGAGCTTTAGGCATCATTTTAGTTTGTTCACTTCTTGTAGAACGTAATGTCTTCTTGAAATAACCACCTGAAGTTCCAAAATAAGTATCGTTTTGTCTTATAGGTCTTACTTCACGTTGTGCTGTTTCATTTGCATTAGCTACATTATCATAAGCATCGGTACAAGTTGTATTTTTATTTTTATTACCTATATCGTGAGGTGTTACTTTAGCAGATGTTAATGAAGCTGATACACCTTTTGACTCTAATGCTTTAAGAGCTCCTTGACTTTGTTTTAAATAGCCTTGGATTTCAGTATCTTTTATTTTTAACTTTTGTAATTCTCTAATAATCTGAGCAATATTTAAACCTTCATCTACTCCGAATTCATCAGAGAATGTTTCATACCAATCTTCTGCAGGTGTTTTAGAATATATATCAAAACCTAATACTTTATCAACTGGTTTTACACCTTTTACTTCTTCTGCTGTTGCTTCTAAACCTTTTGCCCAAGTTGGTCCTTTTGTTGGTGCAGCATTATCTTTAGCTTCCTTTAATGATTTTTCAATATCTTCTAGTTTTTTATCTTTATCTGTACTGGAAGATGCAGCAGCTGCTTTATCTCTTGCTGCTTTTTCAGCAGCTTGTTTATCTTTAACTAATTGTTCAGCATCTTCAACATCTTCTTCTTCATCGTTTTCATCTTCGTCTTCAGGTTCTTCTTCTTCTTCTTCTTCATCTTCTTCATCTTCATCTTCATAAGGTCCTCCTTCATTTTCATTTTCACCATCATCTTCTTCAGGTAACTTACCTTGTGATTTAAGACTCTCTACTAATTGAGCTATTTGAGCAGCTGTCATACCTACAGTACTGATACCTTCTATTACTTTATCGTATTTAGAAGTTTTAGCAACTTTAGCACCTTTAGCTGCCTTAGCTGCTTTAGCTGCCTTTGCTGCTTTAGCTGCTTTGGCTGCCTTTGCTGCTTTGGCTACTTTAGCAATCTTAGCAACTTTAGCAACTTTACCTACTTTACCTAACTTACCTACTGATTTACCTATAGCACCTATACCAGCACCATAACCAGCACCATAACCCTTACCAAGGATGATTTTACCATCCTTTACATCTTGATTATATTGTTGTAATGCGTTTTTAGCTTCATCTATCTTTGATGTATCTTCTAATCCTTTCATATCATCATCCTCTTTACCACTTCCTCTGATGTGTATTTCTAATAATTCTCTTCCCCTTCTTTCGTGTTCATCATCAGATGAATCAGATTCAGATGATGATTCGTAAGATGAATCTGATTCATAATGAGATGGTCCCTTTCTAGAATATCGTACATCATCTTCACCTAAATCTCTTACAGATACGAAACGACCTGCTCTTAACATTCTACCATTTTGAGGTACAACAGCTGTTGTTAAATATGATTTATGTTTTATAGGTGTTGTTCCAAATCTAGTAGGTCTAGTTCCTAATATAGCACCACCAGATGCTCCTTCAGCTCCTGCAGGTGCTGTTGTAACATCAGGAGTTGATTTATCATTAGTTTCTTCTATAACTTGGTTATTTGTTTGTAATGGGACACCTAATGAAGAAGTAGACGATATTTGTTTTCTTGTAGGTAATTCGTCTTCTCCTTTAGGTCCTCCTAAAATAGTACCTGCTTGGAATCCTAATATAGCACCACCTCTCTTTCTTTTATGATGGTGTTCTTCTTCTTCTGATTCAGAATTAGAATCATAATGACACTTATATTCTTTACTTCCTTTACCCCCTCCAGAATAACTAGATATTTGTACACGATAGTTCTGTGTACCTTGTCCTGTGTTGTCACAATTAGCAATATATTGTCTATTAATAAAATCTATCTCACGAGCTAGTTTTCTATTATATTCATTATTGTACGGCATTATATATATATAAATATAGATAATATTTATATATAAAAATCTAATGTTTTTTATTCATATTTTTATTCTTCTTCTTCTTCTTCATCGTTGCCCATATATTTAGAAAGAGCTTCTTTACCTTTTTTCATTGCCCATTTCTTTCCCTTTTCCAAAAGCTTAGGGCCGTGTTTGGCAAGTTGTTTCTTACCGTATTCGAGACCTTTCTTACCGAGGTGAGATAAACCAGATTTGATGCTGTCAAAGAAGCCACCACCTACTAAACGTTTTACATCGTCGTGTGTGTAGTGGTCTTGTTGAGAAGCTTCAAGTACATCTTGTTTAGTTAAGATACCAGTGTATGTAGATGATGTACCACGTTCGCATACAAATACACCTGAGTTCATTGTAATGAGAACAGCTTCTACGTTGTTTGTACCAGTTAACTTATAGGGTCTGTTATTGGTGCAAGTGATATCCATTTGTAAGTTAAAGTTTCCTAAACTGCCGCAGGCGTAGAAGTCTTCGGTTAATTGAATGTCTTTACCGAATTCAAGTACTAAGTAAGAACCGTGAGTACCGACGCTCTTGGCAGCACTACCTACTACATTAACAGCAAAACCTTTCCAGTCATTCCAGTTGGATTTGACACCATTGTTTCTAGACATTTGCCATAAATCAACTTGTAATGCACTAGCAAGGATACCAGAGTTGTTGTTAAAGTTAATTACAACTTTTTCGATGGGAAATGCTACATCAGCGTCACCATATGATTCTTGTTGTAAAGTCTTTCTTACGTATAAAATGAGTTTATCAGGGATTTGATTTAATTGAAGTGAGTTGGTTCTGATTGTGAAGTTAGATGCAGATACACCTAATCCAGCAGTGTATGTACCAGATGTAGCATCACAGTTATATCCAATAGCATCAGTTGTATAAGGTGTGATATAACGAGGTAATTCGTAGAAGGGTACGATGTTTCTTGCAGGAAGCATATCAGAAGGATGAGGAGTTAAAAAGTTAAAGAGTAAATAAGAGTTTGTGAAGAGAGCATTATCATCTAATGAACCTGTAGCAACATCTTCGATTTGACCTACACCTGTGTCAATAGGAGAAGGATTACTCCAGGATGCAGCACCAGTTGCACCAGCTTGACCTCTGAAAACTCTTTCAGTGTTACCAACGTTTACTACAATGTTCATATTTTGAATACCATAGAAGCCTTGGCTGTTAGATTTTAAGTTTGAAAAGAAGAAGGGTGAGAGTAAAAGAGGTTCTGTTAATAACCAAGTAAATACTTCATTCTTATAACCTGTTTCACCAGCAGAAATAGCATACTTCATAGGACTGAATGAACCTCTGTGAATTACAGATGTTTCATTTACAGCGAAGTAACATTGGTTAGGGTGAGATAAACCTGTACCTACGACACCTTCAGAATAGGAAATCATAGTATCGGCAAATGTAGGAGATGAACTGTTATAGTTTACTAAATCATCACAGTCTAATAAACGGATGATAGCAGGTAATACATCACGAACGTTTACACTTACTGTATTGTTATTGATTGTAGCACTTAATACTGTCATCAATTGATGGAGAGGGAATGAAGCAAGTGCAGCTAAAGTTCCGTAATAACAACCAGAAGAACCTTTGGAGTTAACTGTTAATGTTAATTCAGTTTGTAAGAGAACACGTCTATCAATGATAGTTTGTTCTGATGGTACTTGGATGTTGAAAACAATTTGGTTATTTGTTTCTGAAATAGCCTTGTAACGAGCCATTGTTACATTTTGACCACCTTTGATAACGGCATATTTGATTGAATCAGTTACATCAAGACGAGAGTCTTTGACTAATACTTTTTCGAAATCTGCGGACATATATATACTTGTACTAGATAATTATTTTTATTATACTATAATAAAAATATTTTACTAGATTTTTTATTTATAGAATATCTTTTTCCTAAATAATATTTTCATATTCATTCCACACCCTTGTTCGATAAAAAATGGATGAAGCTGACCAAACTCATCTTTCCAGAATGTTTTTACTATCAGTTGTGATTCTGGTTGAATTGATAATAAGTCTGTTAATCTATATTCAGCTCTTACGAAGTTATTAATTGTTGGGTCTGCTCTTCTTCCTATAAAATATTCAAATAATATATTCAATGAGTCTGCATTATCAGAAGGTGGATTAGGATTAATACCATCAATATAAGGCAGTGCTTTCATTTGGTTAACTACACATAAAACAGGAGTTGTAAATACAATAGATACTACTGGATTCCATAATGGAGATGATGGATACTGTTGTAACATAAACATATAGTTACTTGTAACAGTTGGTGGCACCGATGCCAAACTATTTGATTGTTCAATAATATTAGTATTACCTGGGTTAGGCATACATAATAATTGATAACCGTAAAAATCAGGTCCTGGACCATATAAAGAAGATAAACTTTGTACTAACTGATATAATGGTTCATTTAGATATATCTTCCAAAAATATTGTCCTACTCCTGGTACTGAATATAAAGTACCATCAAGTTTAGTACGGAAGGTTAAAGGAGCACTAAAACTCATTAAATCTGTTTCACCATCGTGTTTAAAATATGGTTTATCTCCTGCATAACTACCAGGACTGACTGCATTGACCATCTTATCCATTCTGTAGGCTATAGAGTTATTTAATAAATCTAGAAAATAATCAAATGAATAATTCCAAAAATATTCATTTTGTAAATCTTTTTTTGTTATTGGTGAAGATGGTGCGGTTAATGTTGAGTCTAATGGTTTCCAGTAGACATATGATATTGGGTCATCAACAGTACCACCTGTATAAGTCATAGAAAGATTAAATGCATATACCAATGGGAATCCTTCTATAGTAGTACCATTAAAAGTTGTTGCTGGTAAATATGATTTACCTACAATAGGTTGTACTATCTGTGATGGAAATGAGTTGGAATCTAAATGAAAATATGTTATTGTTGCAAAATAATCAGATGGTTTACCTATATAAGGTTTAGCACGTTGTTGACTAAAATCAGCAGCAATAGATAATACAGTATCAATAGGATTACCTGATGGGTCATAGTTGGTACTATTATTGTAAATCATAACATTGTAATAAATATTAGTTGAATCAGAATCATTACCAATAATATTAGTTGATGGTATATGCTCGTATGTTTTTGGATTAAAACTAGTATGATTACGTGGCATTTATTATATAATATATAGTATATTTTATTTATTCGTAAAATACTTTTTTTCTAAACAATAACTTCATTGATGCACTTCCCCCACTTTCTAAAGTAAAAATATGCATTACACCCCATTTATCTTTCCAGTATACGTTGATTTTTAATTGACATACTTCTTCTTTTCCGTATAAATCAGATAATCTATATTCTGCTATAGGCTCGTAGATAATGTTTGGTTGATAATCACTACCCTTTGAATAAGGTGTCATATAATCAAATAGAATATAGAATTGATTTGCATTAGAAACGTTTTGACCACCTGATAAACCATAAGGTGAGTTAGCACTGATTAATTCTGGTACTACATTTAAATAGTTAGTAGTAAATACAATACTGTCAATAGGACTCCAGAATGAAAAAGGTTCAAACTCAGCTTTAGATACAATATATCTAACAGTACCTGATGGGGGAGCTGAAGATAAGTCATTATGGATAACTTCCATATTTAATCCTGATGGACTTTGAACAAATAATAATTGAAAGTTCATATTGTTTTTTCCTGTTGATAAATATGGTTCTTTTTGTTTAATAGATGGTAATGATGAAAAGAAATAATATAATTCAGTATTGAAAAATAATCTATACTTATTAGCACCAGTTGTTGCACCTGTCATATCTGTCTCCCAATGTGCGTGTGATGCACGTAAAACAACAGAACCATTTTCATAGACAAAAAATGGTGGTTCAGGAGTTCCTGTAAGACCAACACAAGCTAATCTTATTTGTTCATTAAGTAAGTTTAAAAAATATTCATAAGTATAACAGAAATAATAAGGGTATGTTGTATAATTAGGAGGTACAGGTGATGGTGGTTGTAGTACTGATAAATCTTCTGGTGTCCATTGAACACGTATATGTTTAACAACTGTACCTGCAGTATTAACAATAGAAAAGAAATATAAAGTATCATTGATGTTAGTGCTTCCTTCAACAGGTTCGCATATCAATACAGGTAATGATTGAGAGTCTATTTGAAATGAAGTAACGGACATAAAATGTTTGCTTGGATTACCAATATAAGGAAGAGACCTTGTCTCGTTGAATATTAAAGGAGTTGAATTATTAATAACAACAGGATTACCTGATAAATCAAAACCTGTATTATTATTTTTAATTACAATATTATAATATGAATCTGCGGCAGCTAGAATACCAGTTGTATTTTTATCATATTGGGGCATATATATATATATTATAATAGATAATATATATTTATATTTTTATATTTTGTCAGAATTAAATATTTTCTTTCTAAATAAAATCTTAAGCGTTGACGAACATCCTATACCTAAATAAAATGGTATAAGATTACCGAATGAATCTCTCCAATATACTTGGATGTCTATAGCATCTACAGGTTCTCTACCATATAAATCTGTTAACTTATATTCTCCAGTAGGTTCATAATAAATATAAGGTTTATATTCAGTACCATCTGTTAAAGGTGCGTAATGGTCAACTAATATGTTTAATATTTCTGCGTTTTGACTTGTTTCATTGGCATCTTGATTGTTATTTTGATATACTATTGGAGTACCCATATTTTCTGGAGCAGTAGACAATAATGTTGTCTTGAATAAAATAGCTGTAATAGGTGACCATAAAGATAAAGTAGAATATTCTTGAATGGCATATACATCATTGATACCAGGTGTTCCTGAGAATGGTCTCTTTCTTACGTTAGTTATATAAGGTTGACCTGTTAATCCTGCAACATCTGAACCAGTTGATAAAATCATTTTATAATCTAATTGTTTATTATCACCTGATGTAACAATTGCTTTACCAGCAACATATTTAGAAGGTAATGATGCTAATAGATTTAATAATGGAACATTAAAATAAATATTAGCTATTCCAGGAGCTAAAATGTTTCCATTTGAATCAGTTCTATATATATCAAGTTCACCACCTAATTGAAATAAATGAGTTTTAGCATCAAAATATATATAAGGAGCAGATGATAAACCTGCACCTCCAGTACCTGTTGCTGCAGTCGATAAAGCATCATTAATACAATCAACAAAATGTTGATAACTATTACAATAATAATAAGGAGGAGCAGGCGATACCATTTTTTGAGTAACATTTCCTGTTGGTACAGTTGCATATAGATTATCTGGTTTCCACATTACAGATGCTTTATGAGGCACACCATCAGCTTTCATAATTGTTACTGTGTAAATAGTTTTATTTATATCTGATTGACCTATAATAGGTTGAGCTATAAATACAGGTAAGTTAGGACTATCAATAGTAAATCTAACTACAGATAAGAAATAATCACAAGGACGTGCTAAATAAGGTGCAGCTCTTGATTCGTTAAATGTGTATATTAGTTCTTGATTATTTGATGCAACTTCAGTAGGGACACCATTAGAACTAATATCAGTACCAGAACCATTATCTTGAACACTAATATTATAATAAATATGATTGGAATTCAATGAACCAGCAACGTTAATATTATTATAAAAAGGCATTGTATATATATATTAACATAGATAAAAAAGTATTTATAAACTTTTATTCTCAAAAACATACTCTATAAGTGGAGTATTATATAAATCTAAAATATCTTTTATTTCATAACCTAATGATTTAATTATAGGACCTGATGTTATTGCAAGAGGGGCACCTGTAAACATATCTTCATTTTGTAAGTTTACAATTAAATATTTTGCTAGTTGTAATGTTAGTTTACCACCTGTTATAATATCTCTCTCAGCTCCACAACAGTCTATTCTAACTAAATCAGGAAAAGGTAATCCTTTTTTGGTTGCTACATAATCTAATGTTTCAGTAACTACTTTAGATACTTTATCTTCTGTATCATTAAATGTTTTAGGTCTATAATATGACTTAACCTTATCATTATCTTTTAATTCATAAAAATCTATTTCAGAAGTAGTATCACCTAGACAACAATTATAACATTCATATTCTGTTATTTTATCACAATGTTCCTTAGATGCATCAAATAATATAACACGTGCATCAGGAAATATTTCAGATATAAGATTAGCGAAAGAAGTATTATATGCTCCTACATCATAAACAACACGAGGTTTAAATCCTATTCTTCTTAGAAATAATAAATATTTAATCATTAAAGTTGGTTGAGGATTTCCTTTTAAATAATCGTTTGCAAAGCCAGATTCTGCCATATATAATAATACTAGATATTTATATTTTTAAATGTAAAAATCTAATCTAATCCCTCCCTCCACCCTCCCAGCATTCTAAAAAGAATATATTGAATAAGATACTATAATGTAATGATGTAGGGTATAATATAAAAGTATTTATAAATATTAATATTTATATATATAATAAGTTTTATAAAAATATAGACTACATTAAACAGGAAATAAAAATATTAATAAATAATTATTATATATGTATTAATATATATGTCCCAATCTTCTGCGTGGATGACTAAAATGAGTAACGAAATGAAAGGTTCAGGTGCAAGTCCATCTGGAGGTACACTAGTCGTGCAAGACCAAACAAACCCAGCTTTTGATGAAGCTCCTATAGAAATCAGAGCTCCAGTAGCTCCTCCAAAACCATCAAAAAAAGTAACAAAAGCAAATGCTCTAGCAAATGCAAAAGCAGAAGCTGCGGCAGCAAAAGCAGCAGCAGAAGCAAAAGCAGCACCAACCAAACCAGCACCAGAAAGTCTTCCTTAAGATTAAAATATATAATATATTATATGGATTCCAATAATATATTAAGTATTTCTGCAATAGTCGTTTCATTATGTGGTACTATATATGCTGCTGTAAATCATACGAGAGTACGTAGTGCCTGTTGTGGACGTAAGATAGAAGTAAGCCTTGATATAGAAAAAACAACACCTCCACCGATAAAAGCACCATCGGAGAAAGAAATCGTAGTTTAGGTAAAAAAAATCTCTAGATTTATTTATATGGATTGGTTAGCCGAGCTCGGTAAAGATAATAAAATGATAGTAATTCAACACAAACAAAAAAATCGCAAAGCAAAAAGTTATACAAAAACACAACAAGAAATGAGAGAATACAAACAACAGTACTATTTAAATAATCTTGCTAAATATACAGAACGCAACAGAGAAGCATCATT
>Ga0114979_10001463_pt1 | contig 15962 bp, 11 predicted proteins | sample S_140625_EF_Meta_FD_87315 | JGI IMG/M metagenome (GOLD analysis project Ga0114979, IMG submission 87315) | Freshwater microbial communities from Lake Simoncouche, Canada to study carbon cycling - S_140625_EF_MetaG | ecosystem: Environmental > Aquatic > Freshwater > Lake | place: Lake... | reverse complement strand
ATTTTGTAAACAGAACATTTGTGCTGATGCATAAATTATGCAATGGAAAAGTACCTGCTTTTCATGAAGCCATTGCCGATGATGCCGACAAAAAATTATTAGCGGATATTGCCGAGGCCAAACAAAAAATAGAAGGCAATATCGAAGCTTACAAATACAGAGATGCTTTGTTTGATGTGATTGACTTAGCCAGAAAAGGCAATAAATACATGCAAGACAAAGAACCATGGATTGTTGCCAAACAAGTGGGTGAAAATGGATTGCCAACCATTGAGGCGCAACAAAAAATCGACAATACGCTGAACCTTTGTTTACAGCTGACTGCCAATCTCGCAGTGCTCATCAATCCATTTCTTCCATTTACTGCAAAGAAAATGTGTTACATGATGAAAGTGGTAGAAAAAATGTTGGATTGGGAAAATGCAGGAAGCAGCAAATTATTAAGTGTCGGTTATTCACTAAGAGCTCCAGAATTGTTATTCAGAAAAATGGAAGACGATGAAGTGAATGGACAAATTGAAAAATTAAAAGTAAAAAGTAAAAAAATTATGGAATCCGCTGCAAATAACCAACCTGCTGTCGTAGCTGAAAATGTTATTGAGAAGAAACCTTTAATTCAGTATGATGATTTTGCGAAACTGGAATTTAAAACAGGAACTATTGTTGCTGCAGAAAAAGTAGAGAAAGCTGATAAATTATTAAAATTGGAAGTTGATTTAGGATCAGAAAAAAGAACAATAGTTAGTGGCATTGCCATGTTCCATAATCCTGAGCAAATTGTTAATCAGAAAGTAGTTGTTGTTACCAATCTGGCTCCGCGCAAAATGAGAGGCATCGAAAGCAACGGTATGATATTAATGGCTGAAGATGCTGATGGCAAACTCGCTTTTGTGAGCAGTGATGTTTCCAATGGCAGCAATGTGAGCTAATCCATATAAACTTTTTCGCTATGATTGTTCCACCATATTTAAAAAAAGGAGACGCCATAGGTATCACCTGCGCATCGAGTTATCTTGCGTCGGAAAATGTAGATGCTTGTATTCAAACATTACAAGACTGGGGCTTTGAAGTAATGGTCGGTAAAACGGTTGGCGGTCATTCTAAAAACTATTTTAGCGCTGTTGATGCAGATAAAATTACAGAGTTGCAAGCCATGCTAGACAGCGCTGATATCAAAGCAATTTTATTTGGCAGAGGCGGTTATGGTATGGGCAGAATCATTGATAAACTGAGCTTCAAAAAATTTAAAAAAAATCCGAAGTGGTTGATTGGATTTAGCGACATTACCGTGTTGCATTGTCATCTTCAAAACAAATTCAACATCGCCAGTATTCACGGCCCTATGGCTATTGGCTTCAATAAAGAAAAAAGCTCCGAGCAAAGCATCAAAGCACTTCAACAGGTGATTACCGGAAAAAAAATAAGCCATCAATGTGCATCGCACGAATTCAACTCCCTGGGGAAAGCAACTGGAACTTTAGTAGGTGGCAATTTGGCTTTGTTGTGTAATGTAATCGGTACAGCTTCCGACTTTAAAACAAAAGACGCCATTTTGTTTATTGAAGATGTTGGAGAATATAAATACAGCATCGACAGGATGTTTTATCAATTAAAAAGAAGCGGGAAACTCCATCAGTTGGCGGGCTTAATCATCGGCGGATTCACCGATATCAAAGACACCGAAAGGCCTTTTGGAAAGTCAGTAGAACAAATCATCAAAGATATTATTCAGGAATATGATTATCCCGTTTGTTTTCAATTCCCGATCAGTCACGGGAAAGACAATCTATCGGTAAAGGTTGGGTGCAGTTACGCCTTAAATGTAACCCAATCCAAAACCACATTAAAAGAGTTGTAATTATTGCAAAATCTTGTTCATAGCAGATTGATATTGCTCAGATTTTGAAAGGTTGTTGTGTTTTCCATCTTGCACCAAAATCAACTGATCTTGCTTTTTTAAATGTGGTTGCAAGCGCAAGGATTGTTTGCTAGAAATTACCTCGTCGGATGTTCCATGAAAAATGGTTATTGGACTTTGCACTTCATCCATCAACTCCCCAACAGGGAATTTAAAATGTATCATCGACTGCATTGGATAGATTGGCAGGTAGCTGGTAAACAAATCGGGAATGCTGTAATAGGGTGCTTCCAGTATCAATTGCTTTGCTTTTATTGACGAGGCAAGATTGGCTGCAATGCCCGTCCCGAAAGACCTTCCGTATATTATCACATTTGAATCTGCGAAATAAGTATTGACCAATCGCTTCACTTGATATGCCTGTTCGTTCAATTTTTTTTCTGAAATCTCACCGCTGCTTTTTCCAAATCCCGGGTAATCAGGCATCCACACTTCGAAATGGTTTTTCAAAAAAATGTCCATATCATTCGCATAGCTTTCAACATTTTCTGCATTGCCATGAAAATAAATAACGGCGCCTCTCGCAATCGTATCATCCACAGGAATAAATCGAATCAAGTTTATCGTATCTGTTTTATTTACCGGAATGTTGATTTCTTGAAATGATTGATTAAATCGGTACACTTTATTTGCAGGTACTTTTACGGGATGCAGCAACAATTTTTCTTGCAAATAGTACAATGCAATGCCAATGCCACAATACAAGATGACCACAATTTTTATTGAGTTGAAAATAAATCTCTTTGATGGCTTCATAATTGGTGTAGATATGCTTTCTTCCAGGCCTCCATGCCTCCCTTCAGATTGATTAAATGTGTTAATCCGAATTTCATTTCTAATCTTTGAATGGCAATTTGACTCCTGATTCCTTTCTCACAGTAAACAACCACCTGCCCTTCAGTTTTGAATGAATCAACATGCTCGAAAATGCTGTCGAGCGGAACGTGTTGTCCTCCGATATTAAATTGATGGTGTTCTTCCAACTCACGTACATCAATAAGTGTAATGAGTTGGTGATTGTCTAATGCTGTTTTTAGTGCCGATGGTGTAATCGCTTGCATGACTGATTTTACTCTTCTTCGTTCAGCCAAATTCTTTTCAATTTATCGCTGCTGGCTGGTGCTACAATTAATGGAAACTTCTCTACTGCAACGTTGCTTTGCTCTAACCCGAAACTTCTTTCTTCACTTACACTCAATTCTTTCAACCAAAAATACAAACGCATAATCAACAATTCTGAGAATGGTAGTTCATTATCCTGACTTAAAAATTTCTCCATCACAATGAATTGAAAATCGCCCACCATGTTGTTGCGTTGTTGGCTTTCGTATCTGCTGGTGATGTTTACTTCTCTGTTCATCACCAAATCTTCTACTACTTTTTTAAACATGAGATTGAGTCGGGGTTGCATTCTAAAACCCAATCTAAATTCTACCCGAATGATATCGTTGGGGATGATGTGTTCTACAAGGTATTCGCAAGTATTCGGATCATCAAGTGTGTGTACATGTACAAACCAATAAATATCTGCTCTTTTGGGTTTGCCTCTGAGAATGCTGTGAATGATTTTATGTTCTATTTCTTTTGGATTGCTGGCTCCGGTGAGGTACACCAAATGGGTTGCATATTTTGGTACGGAACTGTCATTGCTCAGTTCTTCAATTTTGGGAATGTATTCTTCCACTCTTACAAACTCAACATATCGGGCTTTGATTTTTTTTGCACGATACCAGATGTACATCACTGCAAACAAGCCGCCACCGATTATCAACGTTACAAAACCGCCATGAGGAAATTTTTCGAGATTGGCAATCAGAAAGCAAGATTCGATTCCAATATAAATAAATAAGTACACCCAAATCAATCCCGGTGAAACTCTTTTGGATATAAGGAAATTGGAGAATAGGACAGTAGTTGACAACATGCATAAAGTGATGGCCAAGCCATATGCGGCTTCCATTGCACCTGATGATTTGAAATACAAAACGATGGTGCAACAGCCCAGAAACAACAACGTGTTTACGCCAGGAATAAACAACTGACCTTTAGCATCTGTTGGGTAATGTATTTTCATTTTGGGCCACAAGTTCAAACGCATGGCTTCACTGATTAATGAAAAAGAACCGCTGATTAATGCCTGACTGGCGATGATGGCGGCTGCGGTTGCAATAATAATTCCCCACAATAAAAACCAATCTGGCATGATGGCATAAAATGGATTTTGTATGCTCAATGCACCTGGGAATTTAGACATGAAATCTGCGTTGTTCAACAAGTCCTGGTTGGCATATACTGTTCCGTTTTTACTCAGCAACCATGCGCCTTGACCGAGGTAATTTAAAATCAAACAACTTTTTACGAATATCCAGGAGATGCGAATATTGCCTCTGCCGCAGTGACCCAAATCGCTGTACAATGCTTCCGCTCCTGTGGTACATAAAAATATGGCGCCTAAAATCCAGAAGCCGGATGGATAAATGGTAAGCAATTGAATCGCATATACCGGGTTGAATGCTTTTAACACTGCAAAGTCTGTTGGAATATGAGCGATACCAAGAACAGCCAACATCAAAAACCAAATTGACATAATTGGACCAAACATATTTCCAATGGATTTGGTTCCGAATTGCTGCATGAAAAATAATACACAAAGAATGATTAATACAATGATGATGATGGTGGTTTCTGTAATTTCATTCATGGCATGAATGTTTTTCAAACCTTCGATGGCAGAGGTGATTGAGATGGGAGGAGTAATCATTCCATCAGCCAGCAGCGCAGCACCACCCAGCATTGCAGGAAAAACCAGCCACTTTTTTTGTCGTCTTACCAAAGTATATAAAGAGAAAATTCCACCTTCCCCTTTATTATCAGCTCGAAGCGTGAGCACAACATATTTTAAAGTTGTTTGCAGAGTTAGTGTCCAGATAATGCAAGAGAGCCCACCAAGAATAAGTGTTTCGCTGATGGGTTTTCCATTGATGACTGCGCTGAATACATAGAGTGGTGATGTTCCTATGTCACCATAGATGATTCCTAAAGCAATAAGTAATCCTGCTGCGGTTGCTTTGTTGATGTTGTGATTGTTCACGTACGTTTGTTTGAGGTATATACCGGAGAGAAAAAAATCTAGTACAAATGTAAAAGTAAAAAGATTATCATTCCAATATTTCAAGATAATAATTCTATTAGAGCGGAAATTAAAAATGCCCCTTCCAGAAGAAAGGGGCATAACAAACAGTAATCACAAACACTAGGTTTATTCATTGAGCATTCAATGAAATAGGGGTTTAATCTGGTTTTTTACCATCTAAGAATGCATTGATGGTTGTTATTTCAATTTGGTTATTATCAGCTGGTTTTACTTGATAGTTGCTATAAAAAGTTTCTACGTTTGCGATTTGGTTTTGCATTTCCATGTTGCGACGGAGATAAGCCGGTACGGTTTCATACTCATTGTTTGGATCGGCAGCATTGACGTTGAACGATAAGCTCCTCAATTTTGCTAGCCTTTCATTTGCCCGGCGCCTTAATTCGTCTGATTCGTCCTGCAAAGCAGGTTCCTCTCCAGACATTTTAATATTGGGCTGAGATGTTTGTACAACCGGCTCCTCCGTCGCTTCCTTGGATGTTTTCACAACCAATTGCAACTCGATTTCAGGTTCGTCTTCCTGATCTAAATGTTGCAATGGTGCTGTTTCCGGGGCTTTTTCGGCTTCCGAAATCGCAGGCTTTACCGCTGCATAAATTTGCGTTGGTTTTGCCAAGTAACCTCCCGACGAAAGGATGTTGCTTTTGCTAGCTTCTTCTGTATTTTGAATGTTTTCATTTTGATCATCTAATGCGCTTTCTACTTTCATTGATGATATTTGTGTAGGCAATGCGTTTGCAATCTCTTCCAATTCAAAATGTGTAGTTGAGACTTGATCTATTGAAGAAGAGATTTCAAAAAACACTGGACCGCCCTCCGCTTCGATAGGCTCTATCGATACTTCTACTTCATCATATTCTACAAGCGTTGGCATGAATGGATCGATTTCCTGTACAGCCATCGGCAATTCCTGTATCATGATTTCCTCTTCAACATTGTTGTCTTCCGCCAGCGGTGTTACAATTTTTTCTTCCTCAATTTTTTCCAATACAATTTCTTTGGTTGTAGGAATAGCAAAGGTTGGTTCTACTGGCAATTCGAGATGCAATACCACTTTGTCTTCTGGAGTAGTTATCGATTCTGATGCATTTTTTGCAAATGGATCTTTGTGCTGAAAGCCTGTTGCAATCAAAGTGATGCCGATGTTTTCTCCCAAAGTATTGTCATAACCCAAGCCCAAAATGACATCGGTTTCCTCTCCTGCTTGCGACAACAAATGGTTTTGAATTACTTCCACTTCATCCATTGTAAATTCATGTTCGCCTTCCGCACTGTTGATGTTGATGAGAATCCATTTCGCACCTTTGATTTCACTATCATTCAACAATGGAGAAGTGAGTGCATTTTCGATTGCCGCCTGTGCTCTATTTTCACCCTGAGCCGCAGCGCTACCTAGTATTGCAACACCACCATTGCTCATTACAGTACACACATCCGCAAAATCGACATTGATTTGACCGGTGCTATTGATAACATCGGTAATACATTTCGCGGCTGTTGCTAAAACATTATCCGCTCTACCAAATGCTTCTTTCATTTTCAAATTACCAAACTGATGACGAAGTTTGTCATTGCTGATAACCAAAAGTGTGTCAACATTTTCTTTCAACAAGTTGATGCCTTCCTCTGCCTGAGCCAAACGCTTTTTTCCTTCATAAGCAAATGGAGTAGTAACAATCCCAACCGTTAAGATGCCCAAGTCTTTGCAAATTTTTGCTATGATTGGCGCACCACCCGTTCCAGTTCCGCCGCCCATTCCTGCAGTAATAAACGCCATTTTCGTGTTGACTTCTAAAATCCTTTTGATCTCTTCCAAGCTTTCTTCTGTAGCTTGACGACCAATAGAAGGGTTGGCACCAGCGCCCAAACCTTGAGTAAGATGTGGTCCCAATTGAATTTTATTGGGCACTTTACTCAATGCAATCGCTTGCGCATCGGTATTGCAAATGATAAAATTAACGCCTTCTATATTTTGAGAAAACATGTGGTTAACTGCATTGCTGCCACCACCTCCTACACCAATCACTTTGATGATAGAGGATTGTTCTTTTGGTAAATCGAAATGGATCATATTGAATAAATTGTGGGTTAGTAAGTTTTTTCTTTGGACATTTTTGGTTTAAGATAATTTCACATCCTCTTCTTCCTGGAACATCTCTATGATATTTGTTTTGATATCATCTAAAAATCCTTTCAATGTTTTCTTGCGTTTTTCAACAGAAACTGGTTTTTCATTTTCTTGTTCTGCTGTTGAGCCTGTCAATAATTTCTCTTTCACCGCTTCGCCTACTTTAACGGTGTTGGTAACAGTTACAGCAGCTTTTGTGTACACAAATTCTGGATTTTGCTGGATTACTTTGTTTTCATAATCGTTGTATCCTTTTAATATCAAACCGATACAAGTGCTGTACATTGGCTTAGCCAATTCTTCGAGATATTCTCCAGCCAAATGCTCATTAGGAAATCCAATTCTTGCATTTAAGCCTGTAAGATATTCGGTCAATTGTAATAGGTGTCTCAATTGAGAACCACCACCAGTTAAAATAATTCCACCATTTAGCGAACGACTATCCAAGCCCACTTGCTTAAGATGAAATGTTACAAAATCCATGATTTCGCTCATTCTCGCTTGAATGATGTTTGCAAGATTTTTTACTGCAATTTCCTTCGGAGCCATTCCGCGCAAACCTGGAATAGTGATGAACGTGTTGGATTTCGTTTCATCGCTTAATGCGCTACCAAACTGTGTTTTCATTGCTTCAGCTTGTGTTTTCAAAACACCCAATCCCAATTTGATGTCATTGGTAATGTTTTCACCGCCAAAAGGAATTACAGCTGTATATTTCAAAACACCTTCGCAAAATACTGCCAAATCGGTTGTACCGCCGCCAATATCTACTATTGCCACACCCGCTTCTAAATCTTGTTCGCTCATTACAGCTGCTGCAGATGCCAATGGTTGCAAAACCAAATCTTTTGTTTTCAATCCCGACTTTTCAACACTTCTGTTGATGTTGCGAATGGCATTTTTATCGCCAGTAATGATGTGAAAATTAGCGCCCACTTTTACGCCACTGTATCCAATTGGATTGGCAATGTTTGGATGATTGTCAACCGTAAATTGTTGTGGAATGACGTCGATGATTTGATCACCCAATGGAATGTACGTTCTATATTGATCTTCTACCAAACGATCGATTTCTTCTTGTGTGATTTCGTCTTCGTTGCTTTGTCTTACGATATCACCTCTTGTTTGTAAACTTTTGATGTGATGTCCTGCGATGCCTACATACACTTCACTGATTTCCAATTCGGGATTGCTTTCGTAGCATTTCTCCAAAGCAATTTGAATGGCCTTGATGGTTTGGTCAATGTTTAACACCATACCATGTTGTACGCCATTGCTGTTGGCGCGACCGAATCCCAAGATTTCTAATTTGCCGAATTCGTTTTTGCGGCCGGCAATTGCCGCAATTTTTGTAGTGCCTATATCTAGGCCTACAATGATGGGTTGTGCGTGGTTCATGTTTGTGTTTGTTTGTGTGTTTGTTTGTTCGTTTTGTTCCATGACAGTTTATTTATAGTCGTTAGACAATTTTTGTTTTTTGGGTGTTGACTTCGGTTGTTGTTTTATAATTTTTTGTGTTGTTGTATTCGATTTTGGAATGCTGTTTTTTATAGCAGGTGTTGTAACTGCTGGGCTTGGCGGTGCAACTGTCGTATTCGTTTCGTCTGAAGGTTCTTCTCTGGGAATGGAAGACAAAATCATGCTTAAATCATTTGCTTTCTCTGAATCTTGAACCATAGAACGAGAAGTATCTGATGACATTTTAGCGGAATAATCAGCCAACGCTTTCATCATTTGCAACGTTCTTAATGAATCTGCTGCAACATCAGCTGCGCCTTTTATGGTGGCAACAATCTGATTTTTGAATGACACATTGATGGTGTTGTAAGTTGACCATCCGTTTTTGGAAATGACCTTTTTATAAAACAGTTTTATTTTTTCAAACTTTTGTTCCATGTCATTTGCATCGCCAAAAAAGATGGTTTGTTCTCCAATTTTTGGTATCATTTCAAATTTTCTATCACTGCGGATATCTACTTGGTCAATCATGGCCATTAAGAAAGTATCTTTTGTGATATAAGTGCTGATGTTTCGAATGTCATTTAAAAGAGCGCTGTCTTTTTTTGACAATACTTTTAATTCGGAGGGGAAATTGGTAAACACGGGCAATCGCGCTGTATGTTTGTTGCTCAAAGGCAACATGTTTTCTTTTGCATCGATATAAAAAGTAGCGCCTAATGAAGAAAACACTCTGGCTATCGGTTCTTTCTCTTCTACTTCAACCGTCAATTTTCCATCTTTATCAAAAAACAATTCAGCCTTACTTATCCATACATCTTTTTTCAATTCATTTTCAATGGCAACTAAATCGATTTCATTTATCCGCTTGCCTTTAACTGGCTCATGGGTTACGTGTAGAATGATATCGCTGATGTCTTTTTTATCAATAAATAAATTGTTTGCGGCTCCTGCAATTTCAATTTGTAAGCCTGTACATGTTTTATCTGCTTTTTCTCTTATTGCAGCGATGAGCAATGTCAAAGCACCTGCACCCAGCACAACCCATGTTGTGATGAGCAAGATTTTTTTGAAGTTTATATTTTTAAATATACTCATTGCTTAAGCGATCAAATGTTTAATGGGTTGCACCAATGTGTCGATGTCTCCGGCTCCAGCGGTAATAATCATTTCAATATCTCCTGTTTGTTTTTTAGATGTTATGATTTGTAATAAATCTTTAAAATCTTTACAAACGGTCACTTTATTTTTATCCGTCATTCGCTGTGCAAGCATTTCAGCATCCACACCTTCGATAGGCAGTTCTCTTGCAGGGTAAATGGGCAATAACAAAACCTCATCAGCCAAACTCAATGCAGTTGCAAATCCTTCAGCAAAATCTCTGGTTCTGGAATACAAATGCGGTTGAAAAACAATCGTGCATTTTTTCTCCGGAAACAATCCTTTCGCGCCACTAATCAATGCCGTTAGTTCTTTTGGATGATGCGCATAGTCATCAATCATTACCAGTTGACTATCTTTAAATATGTATTCAAATCTTCTTTTAACGCCTTTAAATGCTGCAACTGCCGCTTTGATTTTTTCTGTCTCCACACCAGAAATAGAAGCCACCGTTATCGCAGCTACTGCATTTTCTATATTATGCAATCCACCCATGTGCAAAGAAAATCCTTGCAGGATATTGTTTTGAATCGCCACATCAAATTGATACAATCCATTCTCATGACTGATGTTAAAAGCGAAGCAATCTGCATTAGTATCTTCTGCACTGTAGCTCAGCATTCTTTTATTTGAAAAAACGGCATGCTCATTTAATCCAAGCTTATAAATCAATGTGCCTTCCTCTTTTACTTTATGACTAAATTCTACAAACGCGGCCTCAAAGGTTTCAGCAGTACCATAAATATCTAAATGATCTGGGTCCATTGCAGTAATAACAGCCACATCGGGATGTAATCTTAAAAAGCTGCGATCATATTCATCCGCTTCCACAACAGACACATTTTTCTTACTGCTCCAAAAATTGGTTTCATAATTAGATGCTATCCCACCCAAAAAAGCATTACACCCAAATTCGCTGTGTCTTAAAATGTGTGCAATCATGGTGCTGGTGGTTGTTTTACCATGCGTGCCGGCAACACAAATATTATATGAGCCATTTGTTATCATCCCCAACACTTCACTGCGTTTCACTACAGGATATCCGTTATTGATAAAATAATTCAATTCGGTATGCGTATTAGGAATCGCAGGGGTGTAAACGACCAGCAAAGATTCTTTATCTACCAATTCTACATTATCATCATAATGAACAGCAATGCCTTCAGAAACCAACAATTGCGTTAACGTCGTTTCCGTTTTATCATATCCACTAACGGTTACGCCTCGGCTATTAAAATACCGCGCAATGGCGCTCATACCAATGCCTCCTATTCCTAAAAAATAAACAGAAGTCCCAATACCGTCGCCGGTAGCCAGGTTCTTAAGGAAGTTTGCAATATGGTTATTGTTGTTGTTCATTTTATTTTAAATGCTGCATGATTTCATTTGCAACGCATTCATCTGCATTGGTAATTTTTAATGCTTCAATATTTTTTTTCATGATGTTTTGTTTTGTTTCATCATGACTTAGTTCAATAATTTTAGGTACCAGCTCTTGCATTGCATTTTTATCCTCAATCATAATGGCGGCATCTTTCTTTACCAATTTCTGCGCATTGGCAGTTTGGTGATCTTCTGCTGCAAAAGGATAGGGAACAAATACTACAGGTTTTCCTACGATGCAGAGTTCCGAAATTGACATGGCACCGCTTCTGCTGATGACAATATCTGCTGCTGCATAGCCCATCTCCATCTCTTGAATAAAATCGTTTACATAAACATCCGTCATACCTGCGGTTGTGTTTTTTGCGCGAAATAAAAAAGGTTTGCCCGTTTGCCAGATCAATTGCAAATCATTTTTTGCAAACAAGGCAATGTCTTTTTCGATGGCTTCATTTATTGATTTGGCACCCAAACTTCCTCCAACACATAAAATGGTCTTCTTTCCCGGATTCAAACCAAAATGTTTCAACGCGCTGGTTTTATCTACATTCATTGAAACAATCGAAGCTCTCACCGGATTGCCGGAAACCATAATTTTATTGGCAGGAAAAAATTTCTCCATACCATCTGTTGCCGTAAATATTTTCGTTGCCAATTTTCCAAGCATGATGTTGCTTTTTCCTGCAAAAGAATTGGCTTCATGAATGAATGTTGGTATTCCTTTAGATTGAGCAAATCGCAAAACAGGAAAACTGGAATATCCCCCAACGCCTATAACAGCATCAGGCCTGAATCGTCTGATAATAGCAGCAACCTGAAAAAAACTTTTGATGAGTTTAAAAGGCAAACCCAAATTTTTCATCAAAGAACTTCTATTGAAACCCGCAATGGTAATGCCTTCGATTGCATAACCAGCCTGCGGTACTTTCTCCATTTCCATTTTTCCTTTTGCACCAACAAACAGAAATGTGGTCATTGGATCAATTTTTTTTATGGCATTGGCAATCGCAATTGCAGGAAAGATGTGACCGCCCGTACCACCGCCGGCAATCATGATTCTTTTTCCTGTATGTATATTTGCGCTTTGCATTATGCTACTGTTGTTGTATTTTCTTCTTCTTTTGTTGTTGCTGCTGCCAGCTGAGATCCTTCTTGTTGTTCTACATTTCTTGCCACACTCAATATGATTCCGATTGACATACAAGTAAACAAAAAGCTACTACCGCCCATGCTTACCAGCGGCAATGTCACACCGGTATTTGGAAATAGATTTACATTCACACCCATGTTGGCGATCGCTTGAATAACCAATGTAAAACTGAGTGCCAGTGCTAAAAATGCACCAAATGCAAATGGACATTTTCGATACAACCGAATGCATCTGAATAAAAAAAGCAAGTAAATCATCAATATAAATGCGGCGCCCAATAATCCATACTCTTCAATAATGATGGCGTAAATAAAATCACTATAGCAATGCGGCAGAAAATTTCTTTGAACACTATTTCCTGGCCCACGACCAAACCATCCACCATTTGAAATCGCAATTTTGGCTTGGTCAATCTGATACGTTTTTTCTGAATCGTCGTTTTTGTCGCTGTAAATGAATGTTTGTATTCTGCTTACCCATGTAGAAAGTCTTGTCAATAATTTAGACTCTGAATGAGTCACATCTTTCTTAGCTTCTTTTTTATAGGTTGTAACAGCGATGGATATCAACAATACAATCGGAATCATAGCAATACCAATGGTCACTAAAATATGCTTGGTACTTACTCTTCCAATGAACATCAACAACATGCTCGTTCCAAAAATGAGCAGGGAAGTAGATAAATTTGCAGGAGCAATTAGTAAGCAAATCAACACAACAGGAATGATGATGGGCAAGAATCCTTTTTTCAAGTCTTTGATCACTTGTTGCTTTCTGCTCAGCATTCTGCTCATATACATAAACAAAGCCAACTTCGCTAAATCGGAAGTTTGAAATGTCATGTTGATCACCGGAAGTCTTATCCATCTGCTGCCTGCATTAAGTTGCACACCAAAAAATAAGGTATAAAATAGCAAGGGTATGGAAATCAAAAACAAGATGAGTGCTACTCTTGAAAAGAAGGTGTAATTAATACGATGAACGATGTAGATGATGAATAAGCCAGAAATGATAAATGCAAATTGTTTGAACAAATAACTTTCTGTGCTTTTGCTCATTCTGTATGCCAAAGAGCCAGTGCTGCTATACACCAACAACAAGCTGGCCAATGTAAGTATGATCACAATAGCCCAAATCACTTTATCTCCTTTTGTTTTGCTAACAATATTTTCACCCACGCCACTGATGCCTCCCTTGAAAGGGTTGCTGGTAGCGAGCTCCATATCAGTTGAGCCTGCAAACATTTGTTTTATTTTATCTAAAAGTGATGCCATGTTATGATGAAACGATTGAACTAAATTTTATAAATCTCTTACTGCTATTTTAAATTGTTTCCCTCTGTCTTCGTAGTTTTTGAACAAATCAAAACTTGCGCAAGCCGGACTCAACAATACCACTTCACCTTTATTGGCAAAATGAAAAGCTGATTTAACAGCTTCCTCTGCGCTTCCTGTATTTACAATCAACGGAACGATTTCACCAAACGCCTCATGAATTTTACTGTTGTCAACACCCATACAAACAATGGCTTTTACTTTTTCTTTTACCATTTCTTTGAGCAACTCATAATCATTTCCTTTATCTACTCCTCCCAAAATCAGTATCACAGATTTGGTCATGCTTTCTAAAGCATACCAGGTGCTGTTGACATTTGTAGCTTTGCTGTCGTTGATAAATTCTACGCCTTTTATCGTAGCCACTTTTTCCATGCGATGTTCCAAGCTTTCGAATGTTTGTAATGCCTCTCTGATTTTTTCTTTTCGGATATCCAATGCCGTTGCAGCCATGCATGCAGCCATGCTGTTGTATTGATTGTGCTTTCCTTTGATTGCAAAATCTTCTACGCTCATCTGCATTTCTTCTGTCTTCCATTTCAAATACATTTTTGCATTGGTCAGGTACGCTCCTTGTGGTAATTCTCTACTCATGGTAATGGGGGCTTGGGTTGATTGTATGGGATAGTTAGATATATGCTTTGCTGTTAGTTCATCGTCGATGTTATAAATAAAAACATCTTCGGCAGTTTGATTGGATGTGATGCTGAATTTGCTCTTGATATAATTTTCAACTTTATATTCGTATCTGTCCAGATGGTCTTCTGTTATGTTGGTTAAAACCGCAATGTTGGGTTTAAAAGTAACGATGTCATCCAACTGAAAAGAGCTTACCTCCACTACATAAATCGCTTTGGGTTCGGTGGCCACTTGTCTTGCAAAAGAGTATCCAATATTTCCAACCATGGCGCAATCCAAATTTGCGTGTTTGCAAATATGATAGGTTAGTGCTGTGGTCGTTGACTTTCCGTTGCTTCCGGTGATGGCAACTACTTTGCTGTTTTGAATATATTGATATGCAAATTCTATTTCACTGATGATCGGAATTTGAAGCATTCTCAATTGTTTGACAATGGCTGTTTTTTCGGGAATGCCCGGGCTTTTAACAACGATATCCGCATTGATGATCATCGATTCTGTATGACCACCTTGTTCAAACAGAATTTGATTTTCATTCAGTTCATTAACAAAATGCGTTTGCATTTGTCCTGCATCACTTAGAAAAACATCATAGCCTTGTTGCTTTGACAACAAAGCAGCACCAACGCCACTTTCACCGCCACCCAGTATGATCATTCTTTTTTGCATGCTTTTGAATTACATTTTTCTATCCATGTTTCAATGGAAACGTTTTATAGGTGTACGGATTAAAACCGAAAGACAATCTAGTAGGATTAAAAATTGGTTCTTCAATGGTATTGACATTTACAGGACAACGACTTCCAAAATATCTTTTAGGGTTGTACTAAAATGACACAACATTGGGTTGACATATACTAGGCAATGCCTTTCATGTCGTTTGGTTTAGGATAGTTTTTTTTCTGTTGCTTCAATGTTTTACAGCGATGATGCCGCTCAACGATTGCTGCTAAAGAAAAAATGGTTCTTCAAAAGCATCGAATTTAATGGGTAGCTTGATTTTCGAAGGGTATGTCGAATTCTATATTTGTTATCTAAAAATTTATCTCATCTTCAATGTCACGATTGCCAATGCCACACTCAAAATGGTCACAATCCAAAACCGCACCGCTATCTTGCTTTCATGAAATCCTTTTTTCTGGTAATGGTGATGTAAAGGACTCATTAAAAATATCCGCCGACCTTCTCCATATTTCTTTTTGGTGTATTTAAAATATCCAACCTGAATCATCACGCTTAGGTTTTCAATTAAAAACACCGAACAAAATATTGGAATGAGTTATTCTTTTCTAACGATGATGGCGAGTGCGGCAATGATGCCACCCAATGCAAGGCTACCGGTATCCCCCATGAACACTTGAGCGGGATAGGAATTGTACCAAAGAAAACCAATGCATGCACCAACAAATGCGGCAATAAATATCGAAAGCTCACCAAGGTTGGGGATGTACATGATGTTGAGGTACTCCGCAAATTTGATGTTTCCGCTGATGTATGCAAAAATGCCCAAACACACGCCAATAATTGCACTCACACCAGTTGCCAATCCGTCCAAACCATCTGTAATGTTGGCCCCGTTAGAAACTGCCGTTACAATAAAGATTACGATCAGGATGTAAACAATATAGGCATAGTCTTGT
>Ga0114979_10001462_pt1 | contig 15967 bp, 10 predicted proteins | sample S_140625_EF_Meta_FD_87315 | JGI IMG/M metagenome (GOLD analysis project Ga0114979, IMG submission 87315) | Freshwater microbial communities from Lake Simoncouche, Canada to study carbon cycling - S_140625_EF_MetaG | ecosystem: Environmental > Aquatic > Freshwater > Lake | place: Lake... | reverse complement strand
CCTGATTGCCGAGATTAAGCGCGCGAGTCCCTCAAAAGGAGACCTCGCACCGATTGATGATGCCCCCGCGCTTGCAGAGGCCTATGTCGAAGGCGGTGCGGATGCCATCTCGGTGTTGACCGAAGAGCGGCGCTTCGGTGGGTCACTTCGCGATCTCACAGACGTTCGAGAACGGGTGGCTGTGCCGCTGTTGCGCAAAGATTTCACATCGGAGGAGTACCAAATCCTTGAGGCTCGCGCAGTGGGAGCGGACATCGTTCTGCTGATTGTCGCGGCTCTCGACGTTGCCGTGCTCGAACGACTGCACGAGTTCTCCCGCCAATTGGGTTTGACCGTTCTCGTTGAAACCCACAGCGCCGACGAGGTCCGAATGGCCGCGGACATCGGTGCCGGAATGATTGGTGTCAATGCGAGAGACCTCTCGACGTTCCAACTCGATCGCACTCTGTTCGGTTCGGTTCGGGGGCTCATCCCGGCGGATGCGATCGCGGTGGCGGAATCTGCCGTCAACACCGTTGACGATGTCCGGGCCTATCGGGAAGCGGGTGCCGACGTCGTCCTCGTCGGCGAGGCGCTTGTCACGTCAGGACACCCCCGCTCTGTCGTTGAAGAATTCCGAGAGGTGAGCTGATGTCCCTGCGCGCAGAACTAGGTCCGTACTTCGGAGAGTACGGTGGACGTTTCGTACCCGAGGCTCTCATCGCCGCTCTCGATGAACTCGACGCCACGTACACCGCGGCCAAGACAGACCCGGTTTTTCAGGCGGAACTCGCAGAGCTCCATCGCTCGTACACGGGTCGACCATCCATCATCACCGAGGCCTCTCGATTTGCCGCGCTCGCTGGTGGCGCTCGAATTTTGCTCAAGCGTGAAGACCTCAACCACACCGGTTCACACAAGATCAACAATGTTCTCGGACAGGCGCTCCTTGCGAAGAGGCTCGGTAAGACCCGTCTTATCGCCGAGACCGGAGCGGGACAGCACGGCGTTGCGACGGCGACAGCAGCCGCTCTGATGGGGATGACCTGCGTTGTGTATATGGGCGAAGTGGACACAGAACGCCAGGCGCTCAACGTTGCGCGAATGAAGTTGCTGGGAGCCGAGGTTGTGCCGGTGGTTCACGGGTCTCGTACGCTGAAGGACGCCATCAACGAGGCGATGCGCGATTGGGTCGCGAACGTCGCTGACACTCATTACCTACTCGGCACCGTAGCTGGGCCGCACCCGTTCCCCGTCATGGTTCGGGACTTCCACTCGATCATCGGTAATGAAGCCCGTGAGCAGCTCCTAGAGACCGAGGGGCGACTACCGACTGCTGTGGTTGCATGTGTTGGTGGTGGGTCCAATGCGATGGGGATTTTCCACGCGTTCCTCGATGATGACGTGGCATTGGTTGGGTACGAAGCGGCCGGCGACGGGATAGACACGCCTCGCCACGCTGCCACGCTACAGCGCGGGCGTCCCGGAGTTCTGCACGGGGCGAAGACCTACGTTTTGCAGGACGAGGACGGCCAGACGATCGAATCCCACTCAATCTCAGCGGGGCTCGACTACCCAGGCATAGGTCCGGAACACGCCTGGCTCAAAGACAGCGGACGGGCAACCTACGTCGGAATCACAGACGCTCAAGCGATGCAAGGCATGCTGGACCTCTCCCGGACCGAGGGAATCATCCCCGCTATTGAAACGGCACACGCGTTGGCGGGAGCACTCGACCTCGCGCGCACGCTTTCACCGTCGGATATCATCCTCATCAATCTCTCGGGCCGCGGCGACAAGGACATGGAAACTGCGGGTCGCTATTTCGGTTTCCTCAAGGACGCGCAGTGAGTTCACGGGTCGAGTCTGTCATTGACGCGGCACGAGCAAACGGGCGCGGCGTCCTCGTGGGCTACCTCCCGGCGGGTTTCCCCGATGTTCAGACCAGTATTGATGCCTTGATCGCTCTGTCGGAGTCCGGTGCCGACATCATCGAACTGGGCGTCCCGTACTCCGATCCCGTGATGGACGGCGTCGTGATCCAGCGTGCGACGAACGCTGCGCTTGACGGGGGTTTTCGACTCGCGCAACTGTTTGACATCATCCGTGGAGTGACCGCGAAGGTCGACACCCCGATTTTAGTGATGACCTACTGGAACCCGGTCGTTCAATACGGGGTCGATCGTTTCGCCAAAGACCTGAAAGACGCAGGGGGAGTCGGACTCATCACGCCTGACCTAATCCCCGATGAGGCGTCAGAATGGCTCGCAGCCTCAGACGCCCACGGTCTCGACCGAGTCTTTCTCGCTGCGCCGTCGTCCATAGATGAACGGCTCGTCTCGGCCATCACCAATTCCCGTGGGTTTGTCTATGCGGTATCAACTATGGGAATCACCGGTGCGCGTGCCGACGTTGACGTCGCAGCCCGTTCTCTTGTGGAGCGTCTTAACGGTTTGGGTGCGACACACGTTTGTGTTGGCGTTGGAATTTCAACCGCAGAGCATGTTCGCAGTGTCACCGGCTATGCGTCGGGAGCCATTGTAGGATCCCATCTCGTCTCTGCTCTCACCATCGATGGTCCCGCCGGTGTCTCGCACGTAACATCCGAATTGGTGGCGGGGCTCAGTGCTCTCCAGGCATAGGCTGAATGTGTCGAAAGGACATCCGTGATTCTCGCCAGCATTCCCTCGCCACCCGCCGACTGGCGTTCGTTCAACGTTGGGGAATGGCTTCGTGAAATCGGAGCGTCCTGGGCCACCTTCAATCTGACTATTCACGCTTATGCGCTCTGCATCCTGCTCGGTATTCTCATTGGGCTTGTGGTCACCAATCGTCGGCTCGTAGCGCGAGGGGTAGAGTCCTGGCTGATACTCGATATCGCGCTTTTTGCTATCCCTCTTGGAATTGTTGGCGGCCGGGCGTATCACGTCATCACCCACCCCGCGGATTACTTTGCGGGACAAGACATCGTGCGAATCTTCTATGTCTGGGAGGGCGGTCTAGCGATTTTCGGCGCACTGATTCTGGGTGCTGTCGGTGGCTGGATTGGTTGTGTCATTAGCGGTCTGCGTTTCACTGCCCTGCTCGATGCGATCGCACCCGGACTCATCATCGCCCAGGCGATTGGCCGCTTCGGAAACTATTTCAACCAAGAACTATTCGGCGGACCGACCGACCTTCCTTGGGGGTTGGAAATTGACCTTCTCAATCCCGCCTTCCCACTCGGTCTGCCGCCAGGAACCCTGTTTCACCCCACGTTCCTATACGAGGCGCTCTGGAATCTGCTCGGTGCGGCGGTCATCATCTGGGCCGGTCGCAAGTTCACTCTGCAGTGGGGACGCAACTTCGCGGTGTATCTCGTGTGGTACGGAATCGGACGAATCGCGATCGAAACCATCCGCCTCGACCCGAGCGAGTCGTTCCTCGGTGTCCGAGTGAATGTCTGGGGAGCGGTCGCAGCCGTCGTGCTCGGCGTCGTCATCTTCCTTGTTCAGGGGCGGCGCCACCCCGGCTTTGAGCCCTCTGGGTACGTTCGTGGTCGCGGCTCTGCTGCTCAGAAAGGGCTAGAATCGGGGGACACCTATACCGCGGAGGAACTCGCCGGCGAAGCCGAGTCCACCGTGTCGCGAACTGGAGCCACAAGCCCGTCTCGCTGACGTTTCTGCGTTCCGTTTGTTGACCGAGGGCCAACGTCGTCCCTGATCCCGGAAGGACGATGATTTCTGTTGAACCCGTTTGAGCGCTTCAGCGCCGTTCCCGCGCGAACAGGTCTCTATGACCCCGCCCACGAGAAAGACTCGTGCGGATTCGCATTGGTCGCAACGATGCGCGGTACTGCGGGACACGACATCATCACCATCGCGCTGTCGAGCCTTCGGAACCTTGAACACCGAGGCGCGGTCGGCTCAGACGCCGGTACGGGCGACGGTGCCGGTATTCAAATCCAGATTCCGGACCGCTTCTTCCGTGCCGTTCTTCCCTTCGATTTACCCCCAGCCGGTCGTTATGCGGCAGGAATCGCGTTCCTGCCGCTTGATAGTGCCGAGCGGGAATCGGAAAAAGCGCGAATCGCAGAGATCGCGCTGAGCGAGGGTCTTTCCGTTATGGGTTGGCGTTCTGTCCCAATCGACCCCGCGCACCTTGGGAATCTTGCGCGGGACGTAATGCCAGCCTTCGAACAGGTTTTCCTTTCGGATGTCAACGGCATGGCCTCGGGCATCGACCTCGATCGAAAAACCTTTCGACTTCGTAAGCGTGCCGAACGGGAGTTGGGTACCTATTTCCCTTCGCTGTCCAGTCGCACGATTGTCTACAAGGGGATGGTGACAACACTTCAGCTCGAGCCATTTTTCCCCGACCTCTCGGATGAACGCATCGAATCCACACTGGCGGTTGTTCACTCGCGATTCTCGACAAATACCTTCCCGTCGTGGCCTCTTGCCCAACCTTTTCGCTACATCGCGCACAATGGTGAAATCAACACGGTCAATGCAAACCGAAACTGGATGCACGCTCGTCAGTCGCAATTGTCCTCCGAGCTCCTTGGCGACCTGACGACGCTGTTCCCGATCGTGACCGACGGTGCGAGCGACTCGGCGTCGTTCGATGAGGTCGTCGAGCTTCTTGAGTTGGCCGGACGTTCGTTACCCCACGCCATCATGATGATGGTTCCGGAGGCCTGGGAAAACGACGCCGCCATGGGCCCTGCGCGTCGAGACTTCTACCGCTATCACTCGTCGTTGATGGAACCATGGGACGGTCCCGCGGCACTCGCGTTTTCTGACGGATCAATCGCAGGCGCCACGCTCGATCGGAACGGTCTGCGACCGGGTCGATTCCTTGTCACCGACGATGGGCTCGTCGTCATGGCCTCTGAGATTGGTGTCTACGACGTTGATCCTCGCAAAGTAGTCCGCAAAGGCCGGCTCCAACCCGGCCGCATGTTTCTCGTGGATACTGTCAACGGTCGCATCATCGAAGACGATGAAATCAAGGACTCCATCGCGACAAGCGGACCATGGGGCCAGTGGGTGAGCGACAACGCGATTGCACTCGAGGAACTGCCCTGGCGCGAGCACATCATCCACACCGCTCCATCAGTGCAACGGCGTCAGAAGACCTTTGGCTATACGGAAGAGGAAGTTCGAGTCCTGATTATGCCGATGGCGCAATCAGGTGCAGAACCTCTTGGTGCGATGGGAAGTGACTCGCCAATCGCCGTGCTGTCGGATCGCCCGCGCCTCCTGTTCGACTACTTCGCCCAACAATTCGCTCAAGTGACAAACCCACCACTCGATTCGATTCGCGAAGAAATCGTGACGTCTCTTCACGTGGGGTTGGGTCCGGAACGAAACCTCTTGGCCGCGACTCCAGAGCACGCCCGTCAGGTTTCGTTGACCTTCCCCGTCATCGACAACGACGAACTTGCAAAAGTGATTCACCTTCAACAGGACGGTCGGCCCGTCACCCACACCATCTCAGGTTTGTATCGGATTGACGAGGGCGCAAAAGCGATGGAACAACGACTCGATCAGATGTGCGAGGAAGTCGATTCGGCGCTCGATGACGGCGCAATGTTCGTCGTTCTCAGCGACCGTGACTCTGATAAAGACTTCGCTCCAATCCCTTCGCTACTCATGTTGTCGGCAATCCACCACCATCTGATTCGCACCGGTCGGCGGATGCAGTCATCGCTGATCGTCGAGGCGGGCGATGTCCGAGAGGTTCACCACGTTGCGACACTTGTTGGGTTCGGCGCTTCGGCAATCAACCCGTACCTCGCGATGGAAACCGCAGAGTTGTTGGTTCGAACGGGTCGTATCCGCGGAGTCACGCCAGAAGAGGCTGTCGCGAACATCATTTATGCGTTGGGCAAAGGGCTTCTCAAAACAATGTCCAAAATGGGTATCTCGACTGTCGCGTCCTACGCCGGCGCACAGGCCTTCGAAGCAGTTGGACTCAGCACCGATGTCGTTGATCGCTATTTCACCGGAGTCACCAGCATTCTCGGTGGAGTGACGATGGACATCATCGCGGAAGAGACACGTCAACGGCACGCGTTGGCCTACGGTAACCCGTCGACCTTCCACGAAGTTCTGCCCGTCGGCGGCGAGTACTCGTGGCGCCGGGAAGGTCCGCCACACCTGTTCAATCCGGAAACAGTGTTCAAGTTGCAACACGCCACGCGAGAGAAGCGTTACGACGTTTTCCGCGACTACACGAGAGCAGTGGATGAACAAGCCGAGCGGCTGATGACACTTCGTGGGCTTTTCCGTTTCGCAGGCGAGCGCGAACCCGTTCCACTCGATGAAGTTGAATCCGGGCACGACATCATTCGGCGATTCTCTACGGGTGCGATGTCCTACGGAGCAATCTCACAAGAGATGCACGAGACGCTAGCGATCGCGATGAATCGGCTTGGCGCTCGTTCCAATACCGGAGAGGGCGGTGAATCCGTCGAACGTCTATTGGACCCCGAACGTCGAAGCGCGATCAAACAGGTCGCCAGCGGGCGTTTTGGCGTGACGAGCATGTATCTCACACACGCTGACGACCTTCAGATCAAGATGGCTCAAGGAGCCAAACCGGGAGAGGGAGGACAGCTTCCATCGAACAAGGTCTATCCGTGGATCGCGAGGACCCGGATGGGTACGCCTGGTGTCGGTCTTATCTCGCCGCCACCCCACCACGACATCTACTCCATTGAAGACCTCAAACAACTGATTTTCGACCTCAAACGATCGAACCCCTCCGCTCGCATCCACGTAAAGCTCGTTTCCGAAGCCGGTATCGGTACAGTCGCCGCTGGAGTTGCCAAGTCCAAAGCCGATGTGATTTTGATTTCAGGTCACGACGGTGGAACGGGCGCAAGTCCACTCTCGTCTCTCAAACACGCCGGCACCCCCTGGGAACTCGGGCTCGCGGAGGCCCAACAAACACTCATGCTCAATGACATGCGCGGACGAATCGTGCTGCAGGTGGACGGTCAGATGAAGACGGGGCGAGATGTCATCGTCGCCGCACTTCTCGGAGCGGAAGAATTTGGATTCGCCACTGCCCCCATGGTCGTGAGCGGTTGCATCCTGATGCGAGTGTGTCACCTCGACACGTGTCCGGTCGGAGTCGCGACACAAAACCCCCTCTTGCGAGAACGTTTCAACGGCAAACCCGAATTCGTCGAGACATTCTTCGAGTACATCGCAGAGGAAGTGCGCGAGATCCTTGCGTCGTTGGGATTCCGCACGCTTTCAGACGCGATCGGCCATCGTGAGATTCTCGACGTAGACCGCGCTGTCTCGCATTGGAAAACGGAAGGGCTCGACCTGACACGGGTTCTCGGTGGGCCGAATTTCGCCGATGACGCCCCGCGCCTCAACGTTAGCCAACAGGATCACGAACTTGAGAAGCACATTGACCACACGTTTATCCGTGGCGCTGCAGGAGCAATTGCCGAGGGCACACCCGTTGTGCTCAGCGCCGAGATCCGAAATACTGATCGCGCGATTGGCACGATGCTCGGCCACTTTGTGACGAAAGCACACGGTGAATACGGCCTCGAACCGAGCACCATTGACATCTCACTGTCGGGGTCGGCCGGTCAATCCCTCGGAGCGTTCCTCCCGCGAGGAATCACTCTTCGCCTCGTTGGCGATTCCAACGACTACGTCGGAAAAGGCCTCAGCGGTGGTCGAATCATTCTGCGCCAACCCCTCGAATCGACCTTCCCCTCCAATGCCAACATCATTGCCGGAAACGTCGTTGGTTACGGTGCAACGAGTGGTGAAATGTTCATCGCAGGAGCCGTGGGTGAGCGCTTCGGGGTCCGAAACTCGGGCGCAACCCTTGTCGTCGAAGGCGCAGGCGACCACGCGCTCGAGTACATGACCGGCGGTTTCGCCCTCATCCTCGGCACGACCGGTCGAAATCTGGGAGCCGGAATGAGCGGGGGATACGCCTACGTGCTCGACCTTAACGTTGCGCTCGTGAACCAAGCGGCAATCTCGTCCGGCGAACTCGAACTCACGTCGTTGACGGACGCTGCTGCCGAGTTCGTTCATGAACTGCTGTCCACTCACGTGATCGAAACTGGATCGCTCTATTCGGCCGCGCTCCTCGAGAATTGGTCAACGACTCGCGATCGTGTCACGGCAATCACACCGCGTGACTTCCGAAAGGTCACCATCATCCGAAACACCGCTATCGATTCAGGGCTCGACCCCGACAGCGATGACGTGTGGACACAAATCATGCAGGTGACCGGTGGCTGACCCCCGAGGATTCCTGAAGACCCCGACGCGCGAGACGCCTGAACGTCGGCCTGTCTCGATTCGATTGCGAGATTGGAAAGAGGTCTACGCCGAGCGCGAATCCGGACAAATTGAACGCCAAGCAGGGCGCTGTATGGACTGTGGTGTCGCGTTCTGCCACCAAGGATGCCCACTGGGTAATCTGATCCCCGAATTCAATGACCTGGTGCACCGCGACGAATGGCGTGCTGCGAGCGAACGTCTTCACGCAACAAACAATTTCCCCGAGTTCACAGGACGTCTCTGCCCAGCGCCGTGCGAATCCTCGTGCGTGTTGGGCATCAACCAGCCGGCCGTCACCATCAAACAGTCTGAACTCGCGATCATCGATACCGCCTGGGAAAAGGGATACATCAACCCCGTGTTGCCCGATCGACTGACCGGAAAAACAGTTGCCGTCGTGGGCTCCGGTCCCGCGGGCCTTGCCGCTGCGCAACAACTCACTCGGGTTGGACACACCGTCGCTGTCTACGAGCGCGACGAACGTGTCGGCGGGCTGCTCAGATACGGAATTCCGGATTTCAAAATGGAGAAGCGTCACATCGACCGCAGAATTCAACAGATGAGCGACGAGGGAACGCGATTTAGAACCGGAGTCACTATCGGAATCGACGTGACGTGGGCTGAGCTGCACGAGCGGTATGACGCGGTCATCGTGGCAACCGGCGCACCGGTGGGTCGAGATCTGCCAATCAAGGGTCGTGAACTCTCCGGGATTCACTTCGCGATGGATTTCCTCGTGCCGTCGAACCGGGCCGTCGCGGGTGAGAACCCACCGGAACATATTGATGTCGCGGGAAAGAACGTGATCATTCTCGGTGGAGGTGACACCGGGGCGGACTGTCTCGGAACCGCTCTCCGGCAGGGCGCAGCGAGTGTTACGACCCTCGCAATCGGTAAACAGCCACCACTCGAACGCCCGACGAATCAGCCCTGGCCAATGGACCCAAATCTTTTCGAGGTTCAGAGTGCACACGAGGAAGGCGGCGAACGCACCTATCTTGCGTCGACCGTTGAATTTGTCGGAAACGAGCGCGGCGAGCTCGCGGGTCTTGTCGTCGCGGAAACAGAATTTACCGATGGGGGGCGACGCCCAACGATTGGCACCGAGAAGACGCTGCCGGCCGAGGTTGTGCTCCTTGCGCTCGGTTACACGGGACTTGAATCAGAGTCCATCGTCGAACAACTGGACATCGATCTGTCTCCACGAGGCACAGTTGCACGCAATCGAACCTACGACACGAACATCCCCGGTGTCTTTGTCGCGGGCGATGCTGGACGCGGAGCGTCGCTGATTGTGTGGGCGATTGCCGAAGGTCGCGCGGTAGCGGCCCGCGCCGACGAGTACCTCCGTGGTCACACAACCCTCCCCGTCCCGGTTACCGCACACGACGCCCCGATACACTTCTAACGAAGTCCACACCTCACGACAAAGGACACCATGAGACGCGCCAAGATTGTCGCCACGCTAGGTCCGGCAACGAACAGTTATGACACCATCCGAGCGGTTATCGAGGCTGGCGTCGACGTGGCTCGAATGAACCTCAGTCACGGCACCTATGAAATTCACGAAGAAGTGTTCGCGAATATCAAAAAGGTAGCGGCGGATTTGGGCAAGCCGGTTGCCGTGCTGGTTGACCTTCAGGGTCCCAAGATTCGCCTCGGGAAGTTCGCTGACGGACCCCACGTTCTTGCGATTGGTGACATCTTCACCATCACGACCGAAGACATTGATGGCACGAAAGACATCTGCGGGACGACGTTCAAGGGCTTGCCTCAGGACGTCGCCGTGGGGGACACGCTGCTCATCGATGACGGGAAGGTGAACGTCCGAGTTCTCGACACTGATGGCGTCCGAGTTCGCACCGAGGTCGTCGTTGGCGGTACGGTTTCCAACAACAAGGGCATCAACCTTCCCGGCGTCGCAGTCAACGTGCCGGCGCTCAGCGAGAAGGACGAGGACGACTTGCGATGGGGACTTCGGATTGGTGCCGATTACATCGCGCTCTCGTTCGTCCGAAGCGCTTCCGACGTCACTCGGGTACACGAGATCATGGCGGAGGAGGGCATTCGTCTTCCGGTCATCGCCAAGATCGAAAAGCCGCAGGCCGTCGAAGCGATTGATGAGATCGTTGATGCCTTCGACGCGATTATGGTTGCCCGCGGAGACCTCGGCGTCGAATTACCCCTCGAACAAGTCCCGTTGGTTCAGAAGCGCACGGTCGAAGCAGCCCGTCGCATGGCGAAACCCGTCATCGTCGCGACGCAGATGCTCGAGTCGATGATTTCGTCTCCCGTCCCAACCCGCGCGGAGACGTCCGATGTGGCGAATGCGATTCTCGATGGAGCGGACGCCGTCATGCTCTCGGGTGAAACCAGTGTTGGAGATTTCCCCGCCATCACCGTTGCCACGATGGCCCGAATCATTGAGAACACCGAGGAACACGGACTCGAGCGCATTCTGCCGCTCGGTACGAAACCGCGTACCCAAGGCGGCGCGATTACTCTCGCGGCGGCCGATGTCGCGGACTTCGTCGAGGCTAAATACGTCTGTGTTTTCACCGAGTCGGGAGACTCTGCCCGGCGCATGTCGCGGCTCCGTTTCCGCATCCCGATGAAGGCATTCGCCACCAACGAAGCGATTCGTCGACGCATGGCTCTGTATTGGGGAATCACGTCCTACCTCGTGGCCCCGGTCACACATACCGACCAGATGTTCACCGAGGTAGATGAGTCGCTTCTGACAGAGGGCTTGGCGGTGAAGGGGGACAAGGTCGTCGTCATATCTGGATCGCCTCCCGGAGTTGCCGGGTCGACGAACGATATTCGTGTGCACGTCGTCGGCACCGAGATGCCCAAGCACTAGCGAATTGGGAAAGGGCGAGGACTAATCCCCGCCCTCTCGCTGTGCCGGATGTGGGACTTGAACCCACACGCCCTTACGGACAAAGCATTTTGAGTGCTTCGCGTCTGCCATTCCGCCAATCCGGCTACAGGTGGAAACGATACCGTAGGCTGAACGCGTGAGTGAAACCGTAGCCCGTCGAGTTGTTGTCGCAGAGGACGAGGCGCTCATCCGAATGGACATAGTCGAGGTCCTACGAGAAAACGGTTTTGATGTCGTCGGTGAAGCAGCGGATGGTGAAGCGGCAATTGAGCTCACTCGCGAGCTTCGTCCCGACCTTGTCGTCATGGATATCACAATGCCGAAAATGGACGGGTTGACCGCTGCCGAGGCAATCGGCAAAGAGCGACTTGCGCCGGTCGTCATGCTGACCGCCTTCGCGCAACCCGAGTTCGTTGCTCGCGCGGTCGAGGCTGGCGCTATTGCCTACGTCGTTAAGCCGTTCACGCCGGAGCGCCTGTTGCCGCAGATCGAGGTCGCGTTGTCGCGTCACCAAGAACTTCTTGCGGTCGAGGCAGAAGTCACGGACGCGCTCGAGAGACTCGAGACCCGGAAAATTCTGGATCGGGCAAAGGGATTGCTGCAAGAGAAGATGAAGTTGACGGAACCGGAAGCGTTCCGTTGGATTCAGAAGGCGTCAATGGATCGTCGACTGACGATGACCGAGGTCGCTCAGGCCGTCATAGAGCAGCTGAACCCCTCTTCTTAGAGGTTGCCCGAGGCGATGTGGGGCATGTTCCCGTAGGTCGCCGTAACCTCTGTCACGATGACTCGGTATCCCTTGTACCAGCGGTCGACCTGGCTCTTTGCCGTTCGGTGATCATCGAACCGTCCGAGTTTCGTGAGAGCCGACATGTCGTCGAAATAGTAGATCGCATTGACTGTGAGCCCGTCCTTGGACACCCAACGGTCCGTGCCCAAAAATCCAGGGATTGATTTCGCGTCGTTATCGATTGAATCGTCAAGCCTATGAAACTCGTCGTCGTATTCGCCTGGTTCAAAGATAAATTGGGCGGCAATCATATGTCTCGCAGCAGGTTGGTGATTCGTACTGTCGACAGTCGTTCACCCGCGTCGTTCGTCACGACGATTTCATGAACGCAAATAGTTTTGCCGAGCGAAATCGCGGTGCACGTTCCGGTGACCCAGCCCTCGGCGATGCTCTTCGTGTGCGTTGCGTTGATGTCAATGCCGACGGCATACCGACCGGCGCCGGCGTGTACGGCAGCGGCGACGCTTCCCAGCGTTTCACCCAGAACGACGTGGGCACCGCCGTGCAGAATTCCGACGACTTGGCGGTTCCCGTCGACGGGCATGCGCGCCACCGAGCGTTCAGCTGAGATCTCGAGGAGTTCGATTCCCATCTTTCGGGTCAATTCCCCACCACCCGTCGAAAACCGCTCTTGCAATTCGGGGTGAAGGTTGTCGAGTACTCCCACAGTGCAATCCTTCCGTCGGCGACGCTCGGTAGGCTAATGCCGTGAGCGACACGCAAAAGCCTACCCTCCTGGTAATTGATGGCCATTCGCTCGCGTTCCGAGCCTTTTACGCACTTCCGCTTGAGTCGTTCCAGACCTCTGGTGGCCAGCACACCAATGCGATTCACGGTTTCTTGTCAATGTTCCTCACGATTATGCAGGCGGAAAAACCCACCCACGTGGCCGTTGCGTTCGACATTTCGCGGTATTCGTTCAGAACCGCCGAATACCCGGAATACAAGGGAACTCGAGGCGAAACGCCACCCGAATTCATCGGTCAGGTTCCCTTGCTTCAGGAAGCACTTCGAGCCATGCGCATCGAGACGATGCAAATGGAGAACTACGAGGCTGACGACATCCTTGCGACGCTGGCTACCAAGGGCGAAGCTGCCGGCCTCGACGTGCTGGTCGTTTCCGGCGACCGGGACACGTTCCAACTCGTCACCGAGAAGGTCACCGTGCTGTATCCCAGCGCGCGCGGAGTCTCTGAACTCAAGCGTTACACCCCGGCGGCGGTCGAGGAGCGTTACGGAATTCGTCCCGATCAATACCCAGACATCGCCGCGCTGGTGGGGGAAACATCAGACAATCTGCCTGGTGTCGACAAAGTCGGCGAAAAGACCGCGGTCAAATGGATTCAGCATTACGGTTCACTCGACGAGGTGCTCGCACACCGTGACGAGATCGGCGGCGTCGTCGGGAATAACTTGCGCGAACAGATCGGAAACGTCGAGCGCAACGCACGACTCAACAAACTGGTTCGGGACCTTGAACTGCCCGTTCCACTGGACGAGCTGGAGCGTCGCCCGATTGAACCGACTGAGGTGGTTGAGGTCTTCGATCGACTGCAGTTCCGGTCTCTCAAGCAACGTGTTTTGCAGTTTGGCGGGGTTGCAGCGGACTCCGTGACTTCGGCGCCAGCGGACAATCCGAGCAGGCCGCTCCGCGAGCAGGTACCTGCCCCCACTCCCCGTCACATGGGTGACGAAGAACTCGCAAAATGGCTTACGGACAGTGCCGATTCACGAATCGGGCTGTTCATCGAACGGGGAGATGACGGCTTCGCCATTGGTCTCGCCACGCACGATGTGAGCGTGAGGTCCGTTCGGGCAAGCGGCTCACTCGATCATGTCGCCTTCGACGCCTGGCTCGCTGGCCCAAGCCCCAAAATTGTGCACGACGGCAAGGCACTCGGTCATCTGCTTGCGGAATTCAATCTCTCGCTAGGCGGCATTGTCCGTGACACCCGCGTCGCGGCATGGCTTCTCGACTCCTCAACAAAGTCACTCGCGTTGGTCGATGTCGCTCGGTCACTCGCGGGCCTTGACGTTCCGGTGTCCGACCCGAACGAACTCGTTCCCTCGGTCGACCCTTCCAGTACCGCGACGACTGCCTGGATACTCACTCAACTTGATACGGAACTCGAAGGACGCCTCGACGAGGGCCAACAGTCAATCGAGCGTGAGATCGAGGTCCCGCTCATTCCCGTACTTCGCGACATGGAACGAGTCGGAATTGCTATGGATGCGGGCATTCTGGACGACATCTACGGTCGTCTGACGGCAACCGCCGACGCGAAAGCTGCCGAACTGTTCGCCATGATCGGTTCCGAGATGAACCTGTCTTCGCCGAAGCAGCTCCAAGAGGTTTTGTTCGACACACTCGGTATGCCTAAAACGCGTGCAACAAAAACCGGTTACTCAACGGACGCCGCGTCCCTTGCCGACTTGCAGGCCTCGAACCCCCACCCATTCCTTGACGGCTTGCTCGAACATCGCGAGCAGACGAAACTCGCCCAAATCGTTGAAGTCCTGCGCAAAAGCATTCAATCTGACGGTCGAATCCACACCACGTACGATCAAACCGGCACAACGACGGGTCGGCTCTCATCCTCGGAGCCAAACCTCCAGAACATCCCAATTCGCAGCGACGTCGGTGCTCAAATTCGAGCAGCGTTCGTCTCTGACTCCTCGCATGAGCGTCTCCTCACCGCTGATTATTCGCAGATTGAGATGCGTATCATGGCGCACTTGTCTGGCGACGAAGGACTCATCGAAGCTTTCAAGTCCGGGGAAGACCTCCACCGCTTCGTCGGGGCGAAGGTGTTCGGTGTCGACCCGGGCGACGTGACACCGGCAATGCGGTCGAAAGTCAAGGCAATGTCTTACGGACTTGCTTATGGGCTATCCGCTTTCGGTCTTGCCAAGCAACTTCGGATCGACAACAAAGAAGCCAAATCTCTCATGGCCGACTATTTCGCTCGCTTCGGCGGCGTGCGCGACTACCTTCGTTCTGTTGTCGAACAAGCCCGAAAAGACTTTTTCACCACGACGGTGTTCGGTCGAAAGCGACAATTTGGTGACCTCGCGAGCTCGAATCGTCTCGTTCGGGACAATGCCGAACGGGCCGCCCTCAACGCCCCGATTCAAGGGACGTCAGCCGACATCATGAAGATTGCGATGATTCGCGCTGTCGAGGGCCTGCGGAATGCGTCCCTGGCATCTCGACTTTTGCTCCAGGTTCACGACGAACTCATTTTCGAAGTTGCACCGGGCGAGACCGATCGGCTTCGGGTTATCGTCGAAGAGGCGATGGAGCACGCGGTCACCCTCTCTGTTCCTCTTGACGTTCAAATCGGGCTGGGATTGTCGTGGAAAGAAGCCGGTCACTAGGCTTCTGCCATGACCGAAAAACGCATTCCGACCGCCGTTGACCGAATCGCCGAACAATGGGTGGACACGCTCTGCGAGTTGGACCCAGACTTCCGCATCTGGCTCGGTCGCGACGGGGACGTGACCGAGTTCGCTGACTATTCGCCGACCGGCCACGCGGCCTACAACACAGCAGTACGTTCGACCCTCAACGCTCTGCGTTCAGCCGATGTGGTGGATGATGTCGATCGGGTGACCAAGTTGGACCTCACTGGTGACCTTGAACTTGCTCTCGAACTGAGCGAGTCACAGTGGCACTTGCGAGACCTCAACAACATCGCGTCACCCGCACAAGGAATCCGCGACGTGTTCGATCTCATGCCAACGGACGGTGTCGAAGCGTGGGAGACTATTGCCTCGAAACTCGGTAACGTCTCGTCGGCACTCAATGGTTATCGTCAAACGCTCACTGAAGGTATGCGACAGGGATTCGTTCCCGCTCGTCGCCAGATCATCGAGGTGATCGCGCAGGCCGAGCGTCATGCGGCACCAGAGGGCTTCTTTATCGATTTCGCAACGAACACCGCACCGAGCGACTTGCCCGAGTCGCTTCGCTCCGACCTGCGCACGTCAGCGGAATCTGCGCGT
>Ga0114979_10001461_pt1 | contig 15967 bp, 22 predicted proteins | sample S_140625_EF_Meta_FD_87315 | JGI IMG/M metagenome (GOLD analysis project Ga0114979, IMG submission 87315) | Freshwater microbial communities from Lake Simoncouche, Canada to study carbon cycling - S_140625_EF_MetaG | ecosystem: Environmental > Aquatic > Freshwater > Lake | place: Lake... | reverse complement strand
CAAAGTAATACCTTCGGCAATCCTATCATCATAGAAGCGGAAGTATTCATTCGCCATAGCACCGAACAAAGAGTTCATTTGAATCTTTCGTGCCATCTGAAAATTATTATACTTTGATATTTCTTTTTGCCACTTCTTATCTTTGGTTTCCTCATATTTAGATTGAGCATCAAGCATAAGCTTCTTATACTGTTTTCTATCTTCAAATAATTTTTGAACAATCTCAGGAAAGATACCCTGCTTTGTTCTGTCAAAGCAATATCCATTCGCAGTCATGCAATAATCATTTTCTTTTAGATCATCTGTGCGTATAGTGTTTTCAATTAAATCGCTTACCCGAACATCCTTAGTATGCTGAACCATTGTCTCAGGAGACATATTATATTGCATAATGATACTGGGATACAGTGACGTCGCATCAAAAGAAACTACCCAATCATATTTGCCTGGGACAGGTTCTTGAACATACGCACCTGCAATTTGTCTACCTGGTCTAGATACCTTTTGGTGTACAATGATATTCTTTTTATGTAGATGATTGAATAGAATACAATCCCAGGTTCTAACTGCAGAAAAGATATCTACATAATTACATTTAGCATCATACGCCATTGTCAAGATAAGCTCAATCAACTTCATCTTATCCTCAAGTCTATCAACCAATTCCACATCTCGAATATTATATCGTACAAACTTGTTCCAATCGTTTTTCCAGAATGCGCTGAACGATTCGTGTTCGTCATAGGATAATTTTTCTTGTCCAAGTTCTACCTTTGCAATATGATCCAATTTGTAGGATTCTTGCGCAGTATAAGTAAACTTTTTATATAGGTCAAGATAATCAAGAATAGCAACACCCTGCAAGTCGAAAGAAATATTTTCCTTTTTCAACTTAATGATATTTTTCTGAGCAACGAATTTCCAAGGAGATAGTAATTTAACATAATCTTCCCCGAGAATTTTATTAATTCTATTACATAGATATGGGATATCGAAAAATTCTACGTTCCATCCAGTAATAATATGAGGATGATTATCTTGCATATCATCTACGAATCGTCGTAGGAGAGTAGCCTCATCTTTACAGAGGATATAGGTTACGTTGTCTTGAGTATTTTCGAAAGATCTGCAACCATACGTCGTAATTTTCTTATTAACGAAGTCTTGGATGGAGATTAGCAATACCTCTTCCATGGGATTACTAACGTCAGGGAAACCAAACTCTGCAGTTGTTTCGATATCAATTGTCCAAATGCTTAATTGCGAAATATCGAAATCAATTTGATTCGGAAATGTTTCTGAGATATATTGATATGCGTAATTTGTATTACCAAATATAGGAAAATTTTCTACATCTTTGTATCTGTTATTAAAATCTTTAGCATCATTAATACTATCAAATTTAATCGAATCTAGATTCTCGCCGAATAGAGATTTAAACTTAGTTTCTTCTTTAGATTTTACAAACAAAGTAGGTTTAAATTGAACCTTTTCCTGCACCCGCTTTCCGTTATTGATTCCTCGAACCAAGATATTGTTTCCAAATTGGTTGATACTAGTATAAAATTTCATATATTCCCCGAGGTAGCATGTTACTATAAATACTTATTATATAGCATAATACATAATTAATCAACAGATTTGACTTGATAGACTACCAAATTAAAGGAGCCTCAAGTGGCAATAAGAAAAGCACCGGCATCTAAGCCAATAATAGATTTGAATCACGATGATGTGATTACCGAAGAAGAAATAAGCCAAGCAGACAATATATTAAATATTGATCTTAAAGAAGAAAAGGCAAACACCCAAAAGAAAATGGCATGGTTTTCTATGTGGGTGATGGTTATTTTCACCGCGGCATTGTATAGTCCAATGATGACAGATTCCAGAGTGGAAGCTCTTAATAATATGCTTGGACTATTCTATATTGCAAACGCCGGCATCGTTGGCGCTTATATGGGTGTGTCCGCTTGGATGAGTAAGTAATTACTTAGCAGTGACGATTTGAATGCCTGTTCCGAAAATAGCATTGTATTGATTATAAACATCGTCAGCTAATTCAGATTCCCATACAATCATCTTTTTGTCTACGGTAATTTCATGGTGCTTGGTGTATCCTGCATAAGGAACCAACGCCATGGAATGCTGATCTGGGCTTGATCTAGAATTAATAAGCATAATAGCACAAGGCTTTTTAATAGTAATAGTATTCGTATTTTCTTCAATTTCACCAACAACTTCTTCGCTGGTAATTAGTTTAATAATTTTGATCATATGTGTCCTGTTTAATGTAATGGGGGTTCGATAGTCATCGGATACTATCATTATATGTGAACCGCCCCAATAGGTAAATGATGGTACTACCTCTGAGGCGATTACGTCTAAGATTTTACTTAGTATTTTCCGAAATTTTTTCAAAATCTTCTTCTAATAGAACCGGTGGGTTCAAAGCAGAAAATTCAGATACCGTCGATGGTTCTTCTAGATATTCTTGTTTAACCAAGCCTATCTCAATTTTACGAGGTTTCTTATTTTCAGGAATAATACGCTCAAGATTAATTAAGAGCATACCGTTTTGCAAATCTGCACCCACAACAACTACGTGCTCATTTAAAGCAAATGTTCTGGTAAAGCTTCTATTTGCGATTCCTTTATGTAGCCAAGTTTGAGTTTCATCATCTTTGATCTCGCCTTTTACGGTGAGCTTATCTTCAGAAAACTCAATGTCAATATCAGACTTTGAAAATCCCGCAACAGCCATTTCGATAGTATATTTGTTATCGCCAACCTTCTTAATGTTGAAGGGAGGATAGCTTTGAGATGTCTTAGAAAGTTCAGTCTGTAGTCTGTCTAACTTATTAAAATGCTCGTCAAATCCAATAAAGAATTTTTCGAAGCTTTTTGCCGGATGAAGCAATCCGTCTTTTTGAAATGTAAAGGTCATTTTTTCTCCTATTAAGCGAGTTTAATTAAATGCTACCCGTTCGGCGTAGCTAAAAGCCGCTTACGATTACGGCGTCAGTATAACGTTCTGACCGGTCTAGTTAAACTAGCAGTACGTTCCCATCCCTGGGATAATATTATTTATTACTAGGAACACCTTTTTTCTTGCCAATGTTATACTTTGTTTCTAATTTCCATTCATGCTTTTCTTTATGCGAAAGAATTTTAATTTGAGACAAAGGGGCAAGATACATAAAACTGTTAGGATCAACTACTTTTACTAATCCCCAGTCTACAAGTAATTTAGCAATTGTGTTTCTTCGTTCTAGATCATTGTCGGTCAAATCTGCGCTTTTCCCATCTAAGGCAAAAAGCTCTTTAAAATGAACAATAAAATACCGACCTTGTTTATGTAAAATATGGCAGGACTGATACAAAGTATTATCCTTTTTTGAGGAAATACCAATACGTGTCAAAGTTTCTCTTACTTTTAAAAAATCATCGGGATCTGCCAACGTAATTTCTAACGGTGCATATCCCGGAAAATCAATATAAATTAAATCATCATTCATTTCTTGCCGCCTTTTATTATTTTAGTTTTTAGGTGTTCAATCTTTGATTGATCTAAAAGCGGCAAGACTTGTTTGGCTTTTTCCGTGCTATAGCCATAATATTCCTTAACTACCTCCAAATCATCGATTTTGTCGGCCTTGATCCATTTATTGAATCTCTTCTTAGGCCTCACAATATTTATAAGGAAGTCAAACTGAAGACGCCTATCTAAATGGGGCCTAGAGTTCATTTCGTTAGCAGGAATTACGGTATCGTGACCGAAAGAAAGCCCTTTATTAATAATATACGGTTCATACTGTTTTTCAGACCATTCGTCAACTATTAGTTTTTCTTTGGAATGGTGAATTGCATTAATAAAATCAAAAGGGCTAATCTTAGGTATTTTATAGTTTTCTTCAACTATCTCTTTTGGTTTCTCTCCGAATAGGGTCATCTTCAATTATCCTCGCATCATCATATAATTCTTGTCTTAAGTTATCTTCTATTAACGCATCTGCTTCAAACAGATTATCGCATATTTCCGATCTTACAATTTTTTTATTTTTGTAAAATAATATAGTAACGCTCATAGTTCCCCCAGTATCATTCTTACTAATCCGATAGTGTCGATGGTGACCAAAAGAAAGTAATTAGCAAGCATACCAAAGGAACGCCGAGAATAAGCACACCAAGCATAGATACCACATCCAAGAATCCATATTGGATAGAGAAAAAGTAATGGGGGGTTTGGTACGGTGGTTGCCATAGTGATAGAACACCCAATAGAAATAGCCCAAGCAAGGACCTCAAGACTAAAACGAAATCTATTACTTTTGTAATCATTTAGTATCCATTGCCAGATATCGTGAACCGTCGACAGAAATGCGGTGTACATATATATTTACCATTTTTAAATAAGTATTTATTTAATCTCAATCGTCGCCATAATCTCGGTGAGGCAAGCAACAAGGTTTATTTCTTGATCGGCACAGAAAGCCGCCTTATACTGATAATCAGCCAAGAGCAAAACCATTTGTGGGACTTGCTCTACATTATCAATTAGACTATCATATACCTTACGAAATAAAGTCTGAGGATCATTATCGAGATTATTAATGACCCATCCGCGCATCTTCTTCCAATCCTTAGCTTTCAAAGATTGCAGAAGTTCTTGCATATTAACTTCACCCATGTTGACCAGAATACCCTCATCAATTTTACCTGATGCCGAATATTTCTGAATCTCATTCAAAGTTCTACGATAATCGGGAAAATGCTTTTCAACAATCTTAGCAAGAACCTTCGGGTCAAATTCAACCTGCTCATGCGAAAGAATATCTACTACGCGTCGATAGAATCTTGCTGCAATCTTAGGCTTTTCTTCCTTGTCGATTTTAAACTCAATAACAGAGCATCGAGAATGCAACGGAGGAATAATTCTATTCTTAAAATTGCAGGTAAAAATAAATCTACAATTTTGAGAAAATTCTTCAATAAATCCACGAAGCGCAGGTTGAAAACTCTGAGGATTAGTATAGTCCGCCTCATCTAAAATTACAACCTTTGTCTTGCCAGTAAAAGATACTGTCGAAGCAAATTGGCTGATCTTAGTACGAAGAACATCAATGCCGTTTTCAAGAGAAGCATTGATGAATAAACAATCTAATCCCATTTCATCACACAATGCCTTGGCAACTGTGGTTTTACCGGTACCTGCGGAACCGCAAAGAAGCATATTCTGCAGGTCACCCTTATCAATCATTTCACGAAAAATCTTTTTCTGCTTCTCTGGCAGAATACAATCTTCAATCTTCTTAGGACGCCATTTTTCTACCCAAAGATATTCCGTATTATCCATATTAAATCCATTATATAAAAGTTAAGTATCAACCCATTCCCAACCAAAAAACAACTTGGTCATTTTTCTATGTAGCCAAGCTGGTCTTTTTGTACTACTAACCATAAAGCCATACGGTTGTGGGCATATAACCCAATGCCCCACGTAATTAGGTGGGGCCATAAATGTAGTAAACTCGGGGGTCATACTACAGAATCGGGATCCATCGCAATAAAATATTCCACTGTCTTTGTAGCATGCTTAAAGTGAAATACTTTCTTTTTCGATACAGTAACAGTATAAGCATCAGGAATAACTTTAAAGTTTTCTACTGCCATATGGCATTCAAAATCTTTTTCGCATTCGCCGATTAGTTTGCGATAGCTATTTGCTGTAGTATTTTTCTTATCTCCGACTTGAAGATTTACTTTTCCGTCTTTAGAAATAAGGGAAATACTAGGTGCTGCAGTAATTGCTGCAGCTTTGGCAACCATTGCTACCTGTTCTGCAGTTAGTGTAAATTGATAGTGGTTATCCACTTCAATGCTCTTATCGGGAGCAGCAACAATAACGTTTGCGCTAGAATAAAAATATTCGAACTTGCCATTGTCTTTAGAGATAGTCAAGCTATTATCTCCAAAGTCGATGCTCTGATTCTCCATAAGAGTCAGAAGAGCTAGCAAAGAGTTTAGATCATAGATCGCTACCTCTTGCGGGAAATTCTCAGTAACCGTAGCTTTAGCAAAAATATTTTTTGCTGTGCTGATGGTAGAGAGAGTACTACCTTTGCGAATCAAAATATTACTATTGATCGTAGCAAAGTTCTTTAAAATTTGAATTGTCTCATTACTAATTTGCATCACATTTTCTCCTTGGTTTCAATATCGTGTACATATAAAAGCATCATTGCATAGTGTAACACCTTTAGCAGGTCTTTCCTATTCCTTCCCTCTTTTTTTCCGTACCTTTGGACATATTTCATTACATTGCCGGCAGTAAAACCGACACCATGTCCATTATCAATAATAAATTCTGTCGCTTGAAATTTGTTTAAAGAATAATGTTGACCGTATGTCGCATCAATATATTCTTTCAACTCATTCAAAAGATTTCCTTCATTATATTTGTAATCTATTTCTTTCTCCACGGCATCTCCTCACCATAAGCCTGTTTGGCTTGTTCATTACCCCATAAAAAGAATTCTGCTTGCACAGAATCCGACCGATTACCCACTCTATAATTTAAAGTATATTTACCCGAGGTATCATACTTTAGATTATACTTATCTAATAATAACATCTGCATCAATAGTCTGTCAACCTCAGGTTGCTCTAAAGGATTTCTTGCTCGACGAAACCAGATAGGTGATAATTGAACTGCAATATTAGTAGGCAGCATATAGCATCCTACATCAACAAAATTGTCGTTTAAAACACTTTTCCATTTACCCAAGCTTTCGCAATCATCGTTACAAATATAATTTCCCGCAGGATCGACAATCTTTCTCAAAGAATATGCCCAATCATGCCCTTTGACTGCCTCAAGCATAGATTCAATGTGATTGTTATCTATCCAATTATCTTCGTCTAAGAAACAAACATAATCAGAATTAACTAGATATGAAAATGCCCCATATATACGATGACCGTTATATCCATCATAACCGGTATTCTCATTCAAATATACAACATTCTTATCCTGGTATTTTTTTAAAATCTTATCAGCATCCGATGAAAATTTATTCCCATCAACTACTACAGTATGTTTAACTTTAACTGTTTGATTGGATACCGATTGAAGGTTTTGTTCTAAATACCTAGAACCAGTTGTAGGCGTAATAATAGTTACAGTAGTCATATCATTTCCAATACGCGTGTTCAAATCTATTAAATAGTTCTTTATTGTCTGGCAAATCTGTTTCAGACGGCCATCTCCAATTTTCATTATACATCTTTGCCCAATCTGTATATGCGGGATTTTTTCCTGCCCATCGAGCACCAACAATACCAAAATACAATTGTAAGGTTCCGCAAATGGTGATACCTATTTTACCTTGCTTTTTAGCAAAATCTGCAAGAGCAGGTGCCATTGCCGCAGCACTAACTAAAAGAACATCGTATTCATATTTAGAAATTTGTTCTTCAATATAATGTAGGCTTTCATCCCAAGTATTACAATTAGGTAAAGATCTACTATCCATTTCAGGATGGAATGGTGATCTAATAACATCGACCAATTCAAAAGGCGCAATCTTATCTCTATTTGCTCCCCAAACTTTATCTATATTTTCCCATTGATGTTTAATACTTTCTACGAATGCGGAAACAACTAATACCTTTTTGCCCTTTAATTTTTCTGTCCAGGGCGTAGGGCAAGGTAAGTCTACAATATCTAAGTTAGAAAGATATCCTGGATCTAGTACTAGAATATCATCCACACCATAGAACGTAGGTTTACCTTCGCAATATTTTTGATTAAATGATTCGTTTGCAGCAATATGCCCTGAGATATCAACAAACCCTAATAGATCAGAATTAATCATAGCTTCCCTATTAATAGGAGCCCAGACATTCTTTAAATAGTTGTCGTCTCTAGGAAATACTCCTGAGGTTAAACTTAACCAGTAATAAAACTCATCTACAGGTGCAGTATTTTTCTCAAAGCAATCAAGGAAATACCCCTCCATATTTCCCATTCGTACTACAGAGAATGGTTTATTGGAATCAAACAATTCTTTAATTTGATTGTTTAGATTCGTCACTGCATTTGGGTTTTTAATGTTATACATAGTGTTTAAATAAAGTATTTTGCCAAATAATTATAATTACCTTTAATAAATCTAAACGCCTCTTGTATGTTGGGGTTTAAACTATTATAGGTATCGACCATTTCCATCTCCGCCTCTTGCATATTATATCCTGTGCCTTGCGGATGGTTAATAGTATGACCATAATCTCTAATAACTAATCTTTTATTGATATAAGAAATACTACAAAGAGTAACATCCCAAGACCAACCATACTTATATTTAGAAAAATCTAAATTTTCTTTCTTGAACAAATCAATAATATCTTTATGGATAAACCAACAAGTACAATCGGTGTTTGCAACAACCTTTAAGTTGTCAATTTCAACTCTAATACTATTTAAATCTGTACGAGTCGCATCATACCAAGTGTAGTCTACATTGGGTGCATAGATACCCCAATTAAGTTTCTCATGGTACTTAACAGCATCATCCATTAATGGTTTCCATTTATCGTATGACGCATCGGCTTGAATATGGAAAAGAATATCGCCATCAAATAGTTCAATTGCTTTTAGAAACTGCGCATTAAAGTACGCCTCTTCTCCAATATTATGCCAATGATCAAATTTATTTTCGTCATCGCTATTGATAATAATCGGTTCAATACCCAATTCTTTGAATTGTTTTTCTTTTTCTAAAGTGTTGTTTACTTGCCCGCGCCAATTAAAAACGAATACTTGTATTTTCATTGTCTCGCCTCTATCTTATTATAGACAACTGCATCGAACCAATTTAAGAAATTATCTAACATAATATAATCTTTTGGAATATTATGTAACATAGGCTTTTCGTTAATTATTTCTTGATACAAGTTATCATCGCTATCAACTTTCATTACATATTCTATAGCATGATCCTGACTGGGAAAATTCATAGTGTTAATAAAAGATTTTGGATTAAAGTCTACTGCAACTGTAGGACTGCCCCAGTATATAGGAATTGTCTTTGCATAAAATGCGTGTAGAATTTTTTCTGTAGTGTATCCAGGATGAGAATATGGCTCAAAACAGATATTGAATTTTCTATCTGCAAGAAAATCAATTTTACCTTGTTCGCCTTCTAAAAGATAACCGATATTATTTTTATGTCTGCCGCCACTATCAACAGGTTTAATAGCATTTAATTTATCGAAGAACGTATTTCTTTCAACGCACCCTGGATTGGATACAACATATGATGCAAATCCTGTCTTTTCTTTTGCTGCATTATTACCGAATAGGTGATAGTATTGATAATCAGTTTTGTGAATTTCGCCCAATGCCCACATATAGATAACAAACAACGGAAGTCTGTAGTGCCAGGAATTAAAGTTATGATCAAAGCTAATAGCATAATGACAATCATAATTTTCTGGTCTACGATTTTCCCCAGTATAAAATATCTTTACGCAATCGTTTTTAGAGAAACGAAGATTGCTTTGACCGAACACCTCATCTCCAAAAATAAGATAATCGGGATTATCATTATCTATTTCAATATCATATCTTTTGGATAAAACACTTTTGAAGAATAATGATATATGTTCGTGGGTATCAGCAAACCCTAACTTAATTTTTTTCATAAGCAATTACCTTTTCCAATACTGCGGTAATACTGTCCTTATCAGAATTAGTTAAATTTACTACATTTTGAATAGGCACTACAATATAGTTACAGGAAACAGTCATATCCAAAGACATTGTTTCTTTGATAGAATCAAACTCAGGATTGATCTTATTAAAGGAAACCATTGTCTTATTCGAGTTCATATAGTTATCGAATGTTTCGCAGAATACATATGGCCCAGAGTTTTTACCAATGATGACATCACAAAAGCTACTTAGGTAAGAAATTTCAAGAAGATCTGTTTCTTTTTTGGATTTAATAATGTCTGAAGTAAATCTAATATTAGGTAAAGATGTTTCAAATATATCAGTACAGATAATATCTACACCTGGATTTTTTTCAGCAATCGGAATCAAAAACTTAGATAGATTATCGGCAAAAGATTGTCCTGAAGCTGGTACATTATTACAAACTAATACTCGTTTATTTGGAGCATTTTCAATATAAGCATCCACGTTTTCTTTTTCGACAAATTCATAATTTTGAACAGGTAAATAGAATTCTTTTGCTTCTCGAATTTTAATATCCACAGAAAAGAATTTGTTTATAGTATCAAAAATTTCTGACCATTGATCTACGAGCAAATTCATATTAACGCCGCCATGCTTACAAAATCTTTCCCAATTTGTAGCTACCCAAGTATTAATATACAAAGTATTGTTCTCTACGTCTTGATAGAATGGGGTATTCCTATCTAAATGATCGGGATTGCCTGCCAAAGTAATACCATATTCCTCAGTCAATCTAGAAGGGTTCTTATGCAAATATTCTAATTTAATATCAGGCAACTCTTTTTGAATCTGAGAAATAAATGCTTTATGTGTGTGCAGGTCACCGCGGTGCAGGTGATTAAAAAATACAATTTTAGACATTATCAATTCCTTTATATAATTTAACAGAATCTTCTTTTAAAGATTTGTTATTCGTAATAGCATCATCTACAAGCAAATTAATTGCCTGCACTAACTTTGGTCGTTTAACTTTAAAACAGATATCACATTTTCTTTTTAATTCTGCAATCTCAGAATCAGATGTTGCTGCTTGAATTGCATCTTCTAACATCCACATTCTAATATGGATAATTGCCAGCTTTTCAATAATTTCTCCAAGGTTGTCTGTAGCAACATATTCCGCATCCGTCATAGTATGTTGTAATAACGTATTATCTACAACCTTTTTAATTATACTTTCAATACTTTCACCCAACATGGTTTTGCCTTTGTACATAGTGATCGGGTTGCTTACCCGATAATTCAAGACCAAATACTTCAGCCTCTCTAGGTGAAAGTATTCCTTCAACTGCTCTACCATTAACAGTTAAACATTGATGCGAGCCATGCATATAAGAAAAATCATGAATATGACTTACTTTTTCTTTAGATGAAAATGCCTTTAATACAATTCCCATTACAACATGATCGCCCCAACGATGTGTTAAGAACATCGGATTTTTTGTCAACGATTTTAAAAATTGTTGTACGTCATCTTGCAAAAATAACGAAGTCTTTGCTACGTATAAATTAGAATAAGGAACCCACATATCATGTTGGTCATACATATCAATAGTCCAACGATCACCCAATAATTCATGAGCAAAATCGGGAATAGTAGTATTAGTTAATTTATGTGTTTCTTCACAAAATCTAGATACCAAATAATCCATAGAATTATTTGCCATATATTCGAATACATCGTAACCTAGTGGACCTATATACGTATCTTCATCAATACGCATAATATAATCATATTCTTTTACATAATCCCATATTTGATAGCAATTGAATCTACACATCAATCTATAACCAGGATGGAATCCACTATCCTGCATAGTATGCATAGGAATATTTTCTGGCCATTTAAAGCTATCACCGATATTAACAAACTTAATTGTTTGACCAAAACCGGCATTAGTAATAATTGTTTGATGTTCCTCAGTAATATTTCCTTCATGAAAAATAATTAATGGGAATTTATTATCAAACCTTTTATTAAAATAATGATATATGTGAGAATTTCTATTAATTAAAGATTGATAGTATTGAATATCTGGATATCCTCTAGATAGCAATACTATTGCTGCATTAGTGTTGTTCATTTATTTTCCAAACTACATCTTGTAAAAATTTCATATCTTCAATAGTAACAAAATGATTATTACCTATGTACACACCCTGGTCATGTACTATGTCTATATTAGTAATTTTCTTTTCTGTATCTAAAGAATAACCTTTTAGGAAAGGTTGTTTTAATAGATTTCCGCTAACAACTGGTCTATGTTCAATGCCTTCTTCAGTAAAGACTTCTCGCATACGCTTTGCAATTTCTTTACTTTTACAAATAAAGGGGAAACAAAAATTACTAGCTCTCCAATCGTTCTTAATATTATAAAACAGATTGGGATATTTGTCAACAAGTTCTGTAAATAAGGCAAAATTTCTTGATCGAATTTCAATCATTTTATCCAAACGCTTTAATTGCGAAGAACCCAATACTGCGCATATCTCATGGTTCCTTAAATTATAACCATCAGTGATAAACAAGAATTGCTTATCTATGTCTGGATACTTTGCTGCATATTCTTCTGCATAGATAGATTCTCTGGCAAATCCGTGACTGCGTTTCATTTTCATCAAATCATATAGTTGCGTATTATTTGTGGATACCATGCCACCTTCAATTGTAGACATATGATGACCAAAATAGAAACTAAATGTTGCACCAATAGATCTACTACCCACCTTTACGTTGGGCATTTCTTTACAACCATGAGATTCGCATACATCATCTATAATGATTGCGTCGGGGAATATTCTAGCCAACTTGTTGTTATCGCCAGCAAAACCTAATAGGTGGGTTACGAATATTAGTTTAATATCATGTTTCTTAGATAGTAATTCTGCTTCGTTTAAATCGAAACTAAAATTATCAAGATTAATATCACAAAATACCGGCTCTAATCCAAGTTGAATAATAGGAGATACATTTGTTACCCACGTGCAGGCAGGCAATAAAACTTTATCTCCATCTTTCAAATTATACAATTCCTTTACTGCAGCAACAAGTAAAAGATTTGCGGTACTACCCGAAGATACATACAAAGAATGTTTGCATCCCAACCAATCGCTCCATTCTTGTTCAAATTGTTTTACTCGAGGCCCATTGGTAAATTTATTTGTAGTTAAAGCAAACTGTGCCATTTTTAGACGATCCATAAATGTAATCGTCTCGCCCATTAAGGGCCATCTTATTTTTTGTTCTGAAGATACCATTCTACTGTCCTTTTCAAACCGTCATCAAAAGAAACGCTAGGTTTCCATCCTAAGTTGAATAATTTTGTATTATCCATTTTGCGTCTAGGCGTACCGTTAGGTAAACTCTTATCCCAGACAATTTTACCTGTATATCCTATTGACTTCTTAATAATATTGGCTAAGTCTTTAATTTTAATTTCAGTATCACTACCTACATTTAAAAAGTCATCACCGTCATACGTGTTCATCAGAAATACGCAAGCATCCGCCATATCGTCTACATAAAGAAACTCTCTTGTAGGAGAACCATCACCCCAGCAAGTTATACTAGGATCACCACTTTCTTTTGCAGCTAGAAATTTATTAATCATGCCAGGGATAACGTGTCCCCTTTCCGGATTAAAGTTGTCATTGATACCATATAAATTCGCCGGCATAACACTTATAGCGTTAAACCCATGCTGTTTTTTATAGTATTGGCACATACGAAGACCCGCAATTTTTGCCAAAGCATAACCTTCATTGGTTGGTTCCAGTGGTGCTGTTAATAAATATTCTTCTTTAATCGGTTGAGGAGTAACCTTGGGATAAATGCAAGCAGAGCCGAGATATAGTAATTTTTTACAACCATTTTGATATGCACTATCAATGACATTTGTTTGAATCATTAAATTTTCATACATAAAATCTGCAGGTACTTTGGCGTTATAACTAATTCCCCCTACTTTTGCTGCAGCAAGAAAAACATATTCTGGCTTTTGTCTTTTAAAAAATATGTTTACTGCCTCTTGATTAGTTAAATTCAATTCTTGTCTTGTTCTAGTTATAATATTGGTATATCCTTCTGCTTGCAGTTTTCTTACAATAGCAGAACCAACCAATCCTTTGTGCCCAGCAACAAATATTTTACTATTTTTTTCCATCTCATTCCTTAATTTGATAAAAGGTCTACCCACTCTTGTATTACATATTTCCAATCATAACTCTTAGCATGTTCTTGGATTTGTAAACATTTGTTTCTATACTCTTTTGGCATTTTTTTATAAAAGTTTAGTGTATGTAATGATTCATCTATAAAATCTGCTTCATCAATCGATACAGAAATTCCACCTGTGTCGGTAATTTTAGTATTCCATAAACCTACGGGTGTACTAATAACAAGTTTACCTGCGGCGCCTGCTTCTAATGCCGGTAAACCTGCACCTTCTTCTGTACTAGATATAAGTATAGCATCCACAGTTTTATAAAAACCTGCCATAGTAACAAAACTATTATGATAATATTCTGCTATTTTAAAATCTAACCCAGACTCGGCTACTACTTTTTCTGCCAACCAACCTCGTTTTATTTCGATATGTCTAAAATTAAAAGAACCAGCATAACCTACTGTTTTCAATTCGGTACTAATTGGAGAATAAAAGGTATCAAAGTTAATACCCATATTAACAATTTTTGGAATTTTTTCAATCTCCAAATCTAGGCTCTTATCATCCAACCATTTGCTAACTACAGCAAAATTATGTAAACGATTAACATTTTCACCTAGTTCTTTATAATTGACCAAATCCGAGGCACTATGACAAATTGCAATACATTTTTCTGGAGGTATATCAAAATGATAAAATAGTCCACCTAATCCATGAGGGGTGGATACAAAGTAATCTATATTATCGGATAGTTCCAACATTTCTTGTTTTGTGTAACGTCTATTCCAAGGAAGAACGAAAGAATTTATACCATATACAAATAGTTGTTTAGTTAATTCTGTATGAATCGTACCAAAGGCCCATTCCGGTTCGATGTAAAAAACAATCTTTTTCATCCGTTCCTCATAATTTCTTTTAACTTAGGATGTTTATCTAACCATTCTTTATGGGTAGTTCCTGCATTATTCATATAGACAGAATAGTTTTTATCAACTTTTTCCATATCTTTTCTAATGGCTGATCTAATATGTGTTAAAATACAATCATCCAATACTACATTTTTTAGTCCCATCTCCGTAGACATAAGAGACAAAGCAATATCAACCCAGCCATAATAGTGAACAGGCACAAATTCCTGCATTTGTTTTAATACTTTAGTATTGTAAAACGGAACCACATTTTCTACAAATTGACTAGGTCCCAATATTCTAGGGACATTTCCAATTGGTAGCATAGGGGAATGTCTAGGACAATCTTCATCATCTAATGCCGGGGAAATAATACCTACATCTTCTTTAAAGTATTCCGATACGCGAGAAATTAGATTGTCTGGGATGTTAGTTATATCGTTATTAAAAATTCCAACAAAAAGATTTTCTTTATCGCAGTAATTATTGATAACATAATCATAAAAACCACCCACTCCTAAATTATTAGAACCCAAATCTATGGTTTGTTCATTAGAAAATTTTAATTCCGGAATGTAAGAGTTTTCAAGTACAAATACATTATCTGTTTGTTTGCGAAGAGCAGAATATACATGGTCAGTATACTCCTTCGAATTGTGAGATAAAATAAAAATTATATGATTCATTTATAGCATTCGCACATTTCTTTAACAAGCCCTTTGAAATCATATTCAGGTTCCCAACCGAGTACACTCTTAGCCTTTGTGGGATTACCTAATAAAGTTTCAACTTCTGCGGGTCTAAAATACTTAGGATCAACTCGAATGATTACTTTATTTGTATTGACATCAATACCAACCTCATCCAGACCAGATCCTTCCCACCGAATATTCATATTAAAATATGGTGCGGATTCTTCTACAAATTCTCGAACAGAATATTGTTTACCTGTTGCGATAACAAAATCATCTGCTTTGTCTTGCTGTAGCATCATCCACATTGCTCGAACGTAATCTTTAGCATGACCCCAATCACGAAGGGCATTCATATTACCTAGATATAGACATTCTTGATTGCCCTGGCTAATATTAAAAAGAGCATCCGTAATCTTCTTAGTAACAAAGTTATAACCT
>Ga0114979_10001459_pt1 | contig 15972 bp, 21 predicted proteins | sample S_140625_EF_Meta_FD_87315 | JGI IMG/M metagenome (GOLD analysis project Ga0114979, IMG submission 87315) | Freshwater microbial communities from Lake Simoncouche, Canada to study carbon cycling - S_140625_EF_MetaG | ecosystem: Environmental > Aquatic > Freshwater > Lake | place: Lake... | reverse complement strand
TAAGGGCTTGCGTAGCGGAAGCATTGGGTCCCTTACTTAAAAAATTGATTTACTTTTTCATTTTTATTCTTATTCTACATCATCCACCTACTTTCAATTTGATTTTATTCGATTTTATGGAGTGCCCTATTTGTTTTGACGTTATTGAGAGTAAAAATAATATTACAACTGAGTGTGGTCACCAGTTCCATGCCAGTTGTATTATGCAAAATATCAGTAAAAATGGTTTCAGTTGCCCTTGTTGTCGCTTCGGCATGGTTGTAATGGAAGACGACGAAACAGAAACTCTTGTAGATTCTGACGACGAGGACGAGGACGAGGACGAGGAAGAGGAAGAGGAAGAGGAAGAGATTTACACCGACGAAGCGTTGCGAGGTCTACGATTCTTTATGAATCGTCAAGAAGGCGAAGAAAACGACCAAGAAGATGTCGTTACCGAGTTTCAACAACAAGAAGAGATTGAAGCGCCTCCTGCTCGCCCGTCCGTGTCCTTTGTTACTCAAAAGCTGATCGAAACCGGCATTACTATGAATGACGTTGTCGCTTCATTATTAGCTGAACATGATGAATATCTAGAACATGTAGATATCATTAGGAATGCCGACAATTTATGGGGGCGCCTGCGAAGAATTATCAGCAATTACGTGCCAGAACCGCATGTACATCCAGAGCCTGTAGAAGATCCAGAGCCTGTAGAAGATCCAGAGCCTGATCAAGAGCTAATGGACGAGCCTTTGCTAGAAGAGGATTGCGGCTCTCCAATTCCGATGTACGAAGAACATTTATTCGATATTCCTTTTGTCTCGTTTCAGGAGATTTTCGATTTGCAAACAGAATTTCGCAAACTAGAAGTAGACTTTACATCGGAGCCAGAAATCTGTAGGTAAAATAAAAATAGCTAGAATAGTTAATTAGATATAGTAGTTATAGAGTAGAACAATTAAATAGAAATAGTACTAAAGTAACTTGAGTAGCTAGGTTAGTACCATTTTTTTACAAAAAAATTGAAATTCTTTTTTGATAGATTAGTAAAGGCACAATTTCACAGCCAAGTATAAGATGCAATCGGAACTTTCAAATGTTATTTCTATGATTGAAACCTTAAAGGGAAAGGTTGACAAACAAGAAACCGCGATTCAGGAAATGGCAGAGGAGCTAAAAGAAAAAGATAAAAAAATCAAAATCCATGGAGACATTTTGCATCAATTGCTAGGCGGACTATTTCATCATGAGAAGCAAGGATGCACTCTAGATGAAATGATTGCGATGTTATTTCAAGATTCATGCATAACAGCATTTAGTAAAAATGATCCAGACTACTATTGCGAATTACCAACGACTAGACAAGGTGACGAATTAGAGAAGCGTCTTGACGAAATGGACACAAAGTTGCAGCAAATCGGCGCACTATTTCCTCCAAATAAGATTTCTCAAGAGCGTGTGAAACGTTCTTTTGACTTGTGCGGAAATGAATAAAAATATCAAAAAGTAGTAAGTAGGTAAGTAGGTAAGTAGTTAAGTTATGTAGTAATTTTTTCATAATTGAATAGTATAAAATCAAAATGATAAAAATTATTTATAATTTCAATTGATTTATTATTTAAATAATTGTAATAATTAACGTGTTCCTTATTATTATTAATAAATGTATTAAAATCTGTATAACCTAATTCTATCATATCTCTTGTTAAAGTTTCAGTTTTTAATATATGTATATTAGATGCAGGTTCTTTATTTTTATTTAATATAAAAAGATACTGAGGTATATTATGATTATCAAATTCAGCTGATACTATATAATTTTTTATTATAACATATACTTCTTCTTTTGTAGTATTAATAGTAATTAATAAATTAAAGAATAAATCGCTAATAATACGTTCATAAGGATTTCTAACAATTGTAATTATTTTGATATTATTGAAATCAATATTAAATTCTTTATTATATTCATAAATTTGTTCATATGTTATATGTTGTAATGATGAATTAATTATAATATTATTATTTTTTGTTTTATCAGGAATATAAAAACCAAATAACGAGTTATTATTTAATGGAATATTAAACTTACAAGAAAAATAATGCTCAACTGAACTGCCTCCTGTTTTAGGTATATGTATTAATAATATATTTGTATTATCATTTTTAAAATAAGGCATTCTACTATATAAAAATAAAAAAACATCAATTTAAAAATGATACGTTTTTTCACAGAAAAAATTAAAATACATTTTATAATAAGTAATATGACAGAGTTTTCATCAGAAAACCCTACTATGTTGATTCAGATGGATACTCATGTAGAACAAATAGGTGCTGGTCAAGATATCGCATTATCTATGACAATTGATGATACTGATATTATAGCAATACTGGATGGACATGGGCCAGATATTGTAACTGATATTATTCGAGAAGAGAAAAATATTGAGAATCATTTTAAACAACAGGATCCAGCTGTCTCTCTTCAACAACTGATCGAATCAAAAATCGCAGAGAAAAAACAACAACAAGCAAAGATATTTTGGAAATACAATTGTGGTATTTCTTATAAACAATATTTAAAAAATCAAATAAATGATAAAAATATAAGGTGTTCTGGTTCTACATTATCCTTTGCAAAAATTAAGAGAAATATGGAAATAAACAGAACACAAATTCACTTGGAATGGTTAGGCGATTCACCAATTATGGTTTTTATAAATGGTGAACTAGTATTTAATGCTATCATGCATCATTCTACAAATCAATCAGAATGTGATAGACTTCGCGCATTAGGCGTCCTTAAATCAATAAAGGAGGGTTATTACGGACTTGAAATTGTCGATGAAAACACTATTGAAAAAAAAATAGGAAAATACGTTTATTTTACAAACAACGAAGGTTTGGCTTGCACACGATCATTAGGCCACAATAGAATTACAGGCATCGAAACACAAAAAGTTGTAATAGATTGTAGCATAGAAGACGAAATAAAAGTAATTATTTCAAGCGATGGCGTAGGAGATATGTTGAATTTGAATTATGATATGGAAAGACTCAAAACCTTTAATGCATATGAAATTGTAAAATTTGCAGAACAACGTTGGAAACAGCCATGGATATATGGTAAAACTCAAATAGAAATGGATAAATATGATGATTGTAGTTGTTGTGTTTGGTGGCAAAAAAAAGCATAAACTATATCAATTCTCATTTAGAAAAAAGATGATGAAAATGGTTCTATTTTTTTCTCAACTTTCACTTCTTTTTTATGAGAAATACCTAATAACATTTCGAAAGCGGTTTTTACAAACAAGAATGAAATAAACAATGTCAATATCCAAGTTATTAATTGTTTTATAAATTTATTAAAACTAAATTCTGTTTGACTTGGTAAAATATTTGTTAACCATTGCAAGTTTAATTTTAAGCATAAAAATATAATAATAGGCACTATTATGTCACCTACCAATGATTGTATCAACAGATTAGTAACCATACCAATACTAACACCCGCAGTTGTTCCTATAATTCCATTGTTAAGTATAAATTGTTTAATCGGTTCTAAATCTACAGCATTATTAAAATTCATTATATATACTATTTTTATAATAAAATTGATATAAAATAAAAAAATATATAATAAATTATAATTCTTTTATGGAAGATTCTAATCTGATATTATTTCCTTATGAACGTGAGGAACCTTATTTGGAAAACTATTTAAAGACCATAACCAATAAAAATGGCACTTATAAGCGACAATGTACATCACCTTTGCGCTATGCGGGAGGTAAATCAAAAGCAATTGGATTAATTTTGCATTATTTACCTAAATTAAAAAACAAGAAAATTGTGTCGCCATTTTTTGGAGGCGGATCGTTAGAATTGTGTCTTTCTCAAGAATTGGATATAGAAGTAGTTGGATACGATATCTTTGGTTTACTCGTCAATTTTTGGAATGTATTGATACATCACAAAGATGAATTTGTCGAGCATTTAAAAAAGTTTAAGATAACAGAAGAAGAATTTACTTATAATCGTCATGTATTGTTAAATTATTGGGAAAAAATCAAGCCCGCCGATTTGGTATATAAAACAAAAAACAAACTTGAACTTAAAGAAAGCGATACTATATTGCTAGACAATGATACCATCATGCAAGCAGTATATTATTATTATAATATGACGTTATCCTATGGACCGATGTTTTTAGGATGGCCGAGTTCAAATGAAATAGACAAAGCAAAATTTGATAGACGTATTGAGAAGCTGGAGAAAACAAATTTAAAGAATTTGTCCGTTTCTTGTGCTTCTTTTGAAGAAGTCTTGAAAGAACACACAGATGATTTCTTGTTTTTAGATCCGCCTTATTATTTAGAGGGGGATAGTAAGATGTTTAAGGGTATGTATCCTAATTGCAATTTTGCCATCCATCATAATCATTTTGACCACAAACTTTTGGCGGAGCTTTTAAAACAACATAAAGGCGGTTTCCTTATGACTTATAATAATTGTAGTGCAGTTAGAGAGATGTATGATGGTTATCATTTTGAATTTCCAGAATGGCAATATACTTATGGTCAAGGGGAAACACGTATTGGAAAAAATCGAAAAAATTCAAAGGAAGAATCAAATAAGAAAGAGAGCCATGAGATTATTATTCTTTGTCCACCTCCACCTTTAGAAATCCACCTTTAGAAAAGGTGGAGCCAAATTAGTAGAGCTTTTATAAATCCACCTTTAGAAATCCACCTTTAGAAATCCACCTTTAGAAAAGGTGGAGCCAAATTAGTAGAGCTTTTATAAATTCACCTTTAGAAAAGGTGGAGCCAAATTAGTAGAGCTTTTATAAATCCACATCCACCTTTAGAAAAGGTGGAGCCAAATTAGAGGAGCAAAAAAAATTGAAATATATTTTTTTTTAGTATTTAAATTACACCCTCCCCGTTATCATTAGAATGCAAAATACTTCCAGAAAATCATGCGGACATTGCAGAAACTTGCAACTAGAAGGCTGGCAAAATCACCATGTAAGAGCTTGTCCTGAGTTGGCCAAGACCATTTGCCGTAATTGTAATACACCTGGACATACTTCCAGCTATTGTCCTGATGCGAGAAAGCAGCAGAGTGATCCGGTGCAAAGTGATCCAGTGCAAAGTGATCCAGTGCCAGTTACAAATGGCTGGGCGCAAATTGCAAAGAAGGCAATGACACCTGAAGACAATGCGGCTTCTCAAGCACTTGAAGCCAAGATAAAGGCAGATGCAGTCGAGAAAAAGAGGAAAGAACATGAGGCTTATTTAGAGCGAAAAGCAAATAGAGAACAAAAAGCTAAGGAGAAGAAGGATCGCGAAGATGCTGCTTATAATTTGTATAAACAGCATATGTGGTATCTATACGGAAACAATTGGTACCATAATTTTCAGAGTGGTAGTAGTAGGGAAAACGAAATCCCGCATATATTCTACGATAGAGTCCAAGCTGAAATTGAAGAAGATTACTGCTTCCACAGCGAAATGGAAGCACAAGCTGAAAAGGAACAAAGAGATAGGGACTCCAATCAAGCTGCCGAAAAAGCAAAAATGAAGGCTACATTGTCGCCGGCTGAATTGCATGAAGAAATTGACGATTGGCTCGACCGCGGATTTTGTGATCATACGGAGGCAGGTTGGATTTCCGCGCAACGGGAAGCAAATGGAAAAATCTGGCTGGAAGAGAAGATGAATGAAGGCAAGATTGTTCTTGGCAAGGACGGAAAATACAAATATTATGCATAAGTAGTTAGGTAGCTAGGTATAAGTAGTTAGGTATAAGTATGTAGTATTTTTATAAAAAAAAAATGAATTTCTTTTTTATAAATTTTTTATTGTACATTTATACGAATGAGTAAGAAAGTTTGTTTCGAGGATCAGGTTGTGTCTCATATCATTGAACAAGAAAAACTTATAAAAAAACAAAATGAGGAAATCAGAAACATGGAAAAAGAATTGGCGGATTTACGAAGACTTGCTGGCGTTTCCAACGAAGTGCAACAATGTGCGGTTACGGGATATAAATTCTTGTATAGGCTCAAGACACCGGCAACATACGAGTGCATTCCGGTAGAAGATAAGAAGATACTTAGGCAAACATGCGATGAAGGTGATCTAAATGAGGATGATAATCTAAGTGATAATGATAATCTAAGTGATAATGATAATCTAAGTGATGATGATAATGAAATCTGCGATGAAATTTGTAATGAAGCTTATGAGAGAATGTGTAAACTAGTTACATAACTACGCAAAATAGATAGGTAAGTGTAATAAAAAATAGGGCCCAATTGGCCTATTTTTTATTTTTTATTGAAGATAGAGTCAATTTTTATATTTTTGGCTCTTCCTTTTCTAAAGGTTGATTAGATTTTCGCCCATTTACCTGCGCTACATAAGCCGCATTGATATCGTCTGGCCATTTTTCCGCGTTCTCCTGAAAATTCCACTGAGGATACTTACCATACACCAGCTTGTAATCTTCGCGACATAAATCTTCCAAGACCTTGATGTCCGGATATGTTATAACCTGTTTTGTAGAAGAAATACCTGATATTGGAATTGTAATCGGGTCAATAAAAAGCGCATAGATTTGCACCAGACGACATGCATGTAGCTGTTGCTGAATGAGCAAATGGATACCGAAGGTCCGGATAGATGGTGAGCCGCCGAGTCCACCCTCGTAAAAAGCAAATGTGGTTTTGATGCCGCCTTCGCATGCAGAGGAGCCGATTTTGAAAATTTCACCATTGACTACTAGGAAATATATGCGCCCGTTTTCCTGTTTCTGAATTTCCTTACTACATTGGTAATCGACTTTCCATTTGCCCTTGGATTTGGTATCTTTAGGGACGATTTGGCCGATGTATTGGATGTTGGGGATCTCAGTAACGTTAATCATTCTGCTTTCTGGGTAGGGTATGCATTTAAGTATTTATTGAAAAAGAAATTCAATTTTATTTTAAGCCAGTCCCTTTGGCCGAAGATACTGGCATTGTAAAAAGTGGAGCCAACTTAAAATTTATTTTTTATTTCTGTTCGTATTTTTTCTTGTTTTGTGTTTTCTTGATTTATATTTTCTTGATTTATATTTTCTTGATTTTTTTATATTTTTTTTTAATGTTCCTCCTCTTTCACCTTTCCTTTTGTTAGGTTTAGATTCTCCTGGTTTTAGAGCTTCTTCTGGTACATCTTGTATTATATCATAAACTTCTTTAATATCTTCAGGACGTAAAAAAGTTCTATCCATTAATTGGGAAAAAACCTCTTCTTCACCACTCTTAGCTGTTTTTCTTACTAAACTTGCAGAAACTGCTCCAGGACTAACATCACCTTTTTGTACGAGTTTTATGAGATCTGTAGTTGACATATCTATTAAACTTTGCATACCTGGTCTTTTAAGTTTAATACCTTCAAAAGATACTGGAGGTTCAAGCTGACCTAAACTCTTTCCAAAAAAATCATAACTACGATCTTCACCACAAAATACAACAACTTTTAAGTTTTCTCGAGGATACTTATAATAATGTTCTAATATATATTGTAATGTGCTTAAAGCAGGTGATGTTCTTGCTTTAGGTTTTGCTGTAGCTTTAGGTTTTGCTGTAGCTTTAGGTTTTGCTGTAGCTTCTTGTTCTGATGCTTCTTCATCGACTAATAATTCCAACGGATCACCCATTAATTCAATAACTACTTGAATACTTTGTATTGCTGCTGCAAGCTCATTTGAACCTTCGTGAGTAAATTTAACACTTAAATATTTTTTTAATCTTGGAATTACGCTGTATATCAAACGTTGCTTAGTGTAAGGATCAACTGGATTTGTATCATCATCCCAAGATTGTGATAAAATAATACTAACTTGGTGAAGATTCCTGTTTGCTGCATATAAAAGTGCTTCTGTTAAAAGAATTACATGTCCTGGCGTAAATGGATTCATACGAGATACAATAATAGGAACTATTTCATCGTCAGTTTGTGTAAAAGGTACATGTTCTCTATAAACTTCATCATACACAATACTTAGATCTTCTGGTTCTTCTGATATGGCTTTTTTTACTGATGCTTCTTCTTCCATATTATAAATAATTATTTTAATTATAATAAGATAAAAATATAATTAGAAACTACTACTTAAAGCCACATTTGATTCAGATTGTTCATTAGAAAAGGTTATAATAGATTTCACTCTTTTATTTAAAAATGGTTTTACTAATTCATAAATAGTACTTGTATAACCATTTGCATTTATAATCATAATTTTTTCTAAATGTGTGCTATATTTTTCAGTAATTAATTTTGCCAGTGCAACCGCATTCTTGATTTCCAAAAAATTTTTCATTTTAAACCCTTTCAAATCTAAAATCCATATCCAATTTTTCCCGTTCAATTCGCTCAATACTCCATCATAATGCTGAATTATTCCGGTCGTTTCATTGTTTGTAGCATTTATAGGACATGTATAATACACATCTCTATCTATATGTTCTTCCAATTTTACAAAAGAATGACTAGTTGGACATTGTTGACATATTTTGCATACAAAAGGCATACTAAACAATAATTAAAATCTATAAATATTGTTTAATGATATTTCTTACGTACTTTACTATTTCAATTGAATAGTAAATTGCTTCTCTCTAAATTTTCTGTGTTTATTTTTTGTTTCATTTATTTTTTTATTAAGATGCATAATATTATCTACTATTTTTTGTTTATTTTCATTTACTTCTTGAATCACTTCATTATGAATTATTTTCTCGAATTGTGTTTCTCCTTTTTTTGCTTGAAAATAAATATGTCTCCTTTTTAAAGTGCAATATTTACAAAAACACCCGTTGTCAATATAATGGTCCATTTGAACATCATTTATATATTGATTTTCTAAACATATTTGCATGTAAAATACAAATTCATTTCTAGTATAAGGAAACACTGGTTCACAGATTTTCTCTTTCCATAAATCCAAATACTTTTTTCTCTCTTCATCATTATAATAAAATTTAAAATATTTGCAATTTTGTATATCCTTTAAAAAATTTGATGGAACCTTGTATTCAGATTTAAATTTATTATACAATTCTCCTATTTTTTTGGCAGATGTTGAATAATCCATAATCAACACAATATCTGTTTGAAAGATAATAGAGAGAATAGACGCCCATTGGTGTGAATCACATAGACGTAACTTTACATAATGAATTCCATTTTCTATTTGAATAGTGTATTTATTTTCAAAATCAAATGGAATCGGTTCTCCAATGTTGTATTTATCAAAATAATGATCATTGTTTTCAATGTGTGGAAATATTTTATTAAACCGATCTGTTACTCTTTTTAAAGAATATTGATTTATATTTTCTTCGCTATTATTGAAATGATAAGGTGATATCTTTTCAAAAAATTCCGACATTTTTCTCTCTATAGGTGTCCTATAAACATCCATTACATATACAATTTTTCCTGTACTTGCTAGATAATGTATAATATCATTTACTTTAATACCATCTATTCCAGTTAATACTGACAACATTACTTCATCATGTATATGAATAACATTGTATGATTTACCTAGAGAGATACGTAATGAAGAAACAAGCGTCGTAGACCCCACTTTAGGTGGCGTATAAATAAAAATATAACGATTCGATTCTGATGCAAATAAATGTTTGATTGAATTGTTTATTTTTGTTTGACAAGCTGACATTATGTTACTTTAATTTATATTTTTAAATTAAAATATAAATATTTCGCTATATATTTTGTAGATGGAAGCGATTCTTGTCATGGATGGAAACAATGAATTATCGAAAAAGGGTATTATTCCTTGGAATTCTACTAAAGATTTACATTTTCTGTATACAATTACAAAAAGAAATGTAGTGATTATGTCTATACACACATATAATTCATTACCCAACCCATTTGAAAGTGGACTAATTATTGTATTAGACAATCATCCTGAATTGTATCTAGATTCAAAACACCCATCTTATTGTAATACATTGTTTACTAATAATTTTAATATTCATAAATCCATTTTGCGCTATAGAGAGAAATATAGGCAGTTTTACCCGGCTTTAAGTAGTAATTTCAAAATATATATTATTGGATGTGAAAAAATTTGCAACCAATATTTGGACTCATGTAATGTCATGTGGGTATTGCAAAATAAAAATTGTTTCTCATGCGACAACACTTATAAATATATTTTAGAAAAGCAATTTAAAGAAGTGGATGTGGATATGAAGTTGGAAGAAACCAATATACAGAAAATAACAAAATATGTTCATAATTTTTAATTGTCATAGCCGTTGTATCCATCATAGCTATACATGATATGATAGAAGGGTCGAGCATCGTCATATGGTCCTATCCAATCATTTTCGTTTATTTCTATAATAAAAGCATCGGGATCCATTTGAGGTTCATCAGATTTGAGTATTCTATAAATAAAATCCTGGATAGAAGTATACATAGAATAGAATACACTAAAATTTGGTTGATTGTATTGTTGAAACATACTATTCGATTGGTATTGTGTTTTTTATTTTATTTTTTAAAAAGTATTCATTTTTATTTTTAAATATATTGCACCTTTCAGACAAAAAAGCAGGTATCAATTTACTTGTCATCTTCTAAAAAATCTTTTAGTAATATATGTGTATGTCTTATATTATCATTAAATGTCTTTACTATATCTAGTAAAGAATCATGTGATAATTTTTTTATATTTATTAATTGTATAGAATCAAGCAATTTATAATCACATATTGTATTTATTATATCTGATTTATTTTTTATATTTTCATTAGAACTTTCTACTTGCACTTTACAATTGGTGTAAAATATTTTATTGTATATATAATTTATGAAAGAATACATATTATAGTATTATAATATATATTTATACTCTTTTTAATGACGTTTTGTCTTGTTTTTTTTCATATTTTTACAAATAGGACAACAACAATTTGGCTTATGACCATTTGAACTTCTTCTTCTCTTTGTATTCTTTCTTCCTCCTATTTTTTTTTCTGTTTCTGTTGGAATCATGTCTTCCTCTTTCTTTCCCATATTTTTACAAATAGGACAACAACAACTTGATTTATGACCATTGCTCTTTTTATTTGGGTTAGTTTTTGATTTATTAGTTTTTGATTTATTTTTCATATTGTTACAAATAGGACACGTACATATTGATTTGTGACCATTTTTCTTTTGATAGCCATTTTTCCTTTCTCGTTCTTTTTCTAAATCTTCTGCATATCCATGACGTTGTGCTTTTGCTTCCATGTTTTTACAAATATGACATCCACAATCCATTTTGTGTCCATTTTTTCTTTTACCACCTATTACCTTCTCGCTATCAATAGTCATTATAATGTATACAAATATAAAATTTTTTCAATAAAATTACTTGGCTTCAGAAGTAGTTCGTGCTGGTCTTCCTCGTGACTTTCCTGGAGCACGCTTAGAATCCACTAAAGTCCATTCTTTCTTCTCTTCGGTGGATTCCGTTTTTCTTGGCGCTTCTCTTGGCGCTCTTTCTCTTGGTACTCTTTCTCTTGGCGCTTCTCTTGGTCCCTCGCCTCTCACTCTAGGAACTCTCTTTTCCCTAGGTTCTTGCTCCTGCTCTTGCTCAGAACTCTTGTAATTTGTTCTTGCAAGCTTAAACTCTCTTCTGGTTTCGCACATTAGCTTACCTCCCTTAATACCACTCACGTTGGAAGCTTGAAACTCATGTGGACCACTTGTACTCTTGACAAGATCTAACTCCACATATTCTCCTTGAACTAGATACTTGTATTGTTGATTCTCCACCTGAATTGCAGAGTGGTGTACAAAAATATCAGAGCCTGATTCAGTAATTGTAATAAATCCATAACCAGTAGAATTATTAAACCACTTCACTCTACCAGTTAGGTGCTCTGAGGGTGTAACGACGTCGTTTGTAGAAGACATTCTAATTATAATGTATTATAATAATGTATCTTTAAACCATTTTAAATATATAATTATTATAATGATTCACTTTGAGTTATATAATACACATGACTCAATACAAATCTTTCTAAATCCTCTTTTTTTGTTATATCTACATCATTCATGTTTATTTTTGAAAAATCATAAAACTCAATGTTTTCATGAGATATGTATTCAAAAATAGGAATTAAATTAATCATTTCATGTTCTATAATGGTTGATAAATCAACATTGTATTGCTTTGACATGTATCGAACATAATTGTATATTGTCAAAGCAATCATTTTCTGTCTTGTATCCTTTGCCTTTTCATTAAATTTTCTGAATACTATGAAAAGGGATTCTATATAATCAGGCATTTTATCATAAGTACTTTGTGACATTTTACTTACATATTATATTATTTTTAAATGTTTTTTACATTTGTTCTATTTCTTTTTTACATTCATGTATAAATAATTCATAAGAAGGTGATTCTTTAAATTCTAAATTTCTAATAGATAATAACATTTTTTTCAATATAGAAGGCACATTTGGGTGCTCAGTTATTTCCTTTTTTTGAATAATAATGTCTTTTTCTTTTAGACTATCATCCCTCCATAGACTATCATCCCTCCATAGACTATCATCCCTCCATAGACTATCATCCCTCCATAGACTATCATCCCTCCAAGGCAAATTTCCAAGATAAAAATAGATTAGCATATAGCATAACGACTCTAAATCATCTCGACGACTTAATTCTATTTTATTATGAGCATTTATACTTGCATAGGTTCGACTACCAATTAATCCACTTGTTGTTTTCATTTCTATATGCTGTCCGTCTTGTATATAAGTTTTACATAATCCAAAATCTATTAGAAAGATCTTTGTATTTTCCCCCAATAGAAAATTGTCTGGTTTAATATCACGATGTAGTAATCCCTTATCATGTATGGATTTTAACAAAGTAATAATTTGACACCCTATTTTCAAAGTCAATTGTAGAGAGAATTTCTTTTTTTCTGTCAAAAGTTGTTCCAGACTTTTACCTAATAAAGGGAGAACCATATAATAATTTATATTGTCTTTTCCATACCATTTTACTTGTGGTATACCAGGTGTTCCCAATAAGTATTGATATATATTTGATTCATTCTTTAATAAAGTAGTGCCAATCGAAATCGGTTCCACTTTAATTGCGACTTCTTCTCTCGTTCTGCAATTTTCGCCCTTGTAAATAGAACCAAAGGAACCTTCGCCGATCTTATTTAACACATTGTATTTATGATTGATCATTAATACAATTTCCGGATTAGTATTTAAATAAATATATTATGTATTAAAAAATAATACATTAAAATTGGTTAATGCAAAAACGTTTGTCACTATCATAATGAATTGTTGAATAATCATCGTTAATTTTCCCCAAAAAGAAATTGGATTAAAATCAGAAATACCTACACTGGCTTGTATAGTAGTAGCTAAAAGTAAATAATCGATTGGCATTAGTTTATGTTTTGATTGACGTTCAAAATGATCTCGCAAATACCAGTATATACATGTAAATAGTATAATACATGTTATATGAAACAAAATAATATTTTTAATCAAATTCAATTCCATTTATATATTCTTTTTATAAAAAAATATTAATATATATTATGAGCCAGAAATCAAATAGTGATTCAAGTGATTTTGAAAGTGATTTTGAAAGTGATTCAGATAATGAAGTTGTTAAGAGTAAAGTTGGAGCGGTAAAGAAGAAATTTGAACATGTTGATGAAGAAGCAGATCCACAACAGGAACAGATTGATGAGGCAAATCGCAAAGAAGCTAAAAGGAGAAAAAAAGAATTGGTAGATAGTAAATTGACCGCTATTGCAAAAAATCTAAAACCCAAAGAAGAAGAAGAAAAACAATCAAAAGGCGGTAAATCAAAGAAAAGATTTAGAAAAAATAAATCTAAAAAAACAAAAAAAAGAAAATCAAAAAGAAGAAAATACAATTAAAATCCTAAAATGTAAATGGTTATAATGTGTAAAAAAGTCTTGTTCATAATATATTTTTATCATATAAAATGGTGTTTATATGATAAAATGTCTACAGATTTAATTATATAAAGTCAATATTTTCCACACTTTAAAATAATCTGGCTCAAAACTGATATTATTTGGCGTCCAAGATGCAAACGAATCTTCGCTACCTCCGACCAAATAATTACCTGTAAACGTATCAAAATAATAATGATGGCCATAATATGCCATCCAACGATTACAATTGGACCCTACACCTATTGGCAAACTTTGTCCCTTATATTTATCTGTAATGGCAAATCCGCCACCCCAAGTTTCTTGCGGTTGGACAAAATTGGTTGTACCCGCGCCACACGACCATATACCTATAGTAGGGTCATTCAAATTTGTATTAGCTTTTGGTGTCAACAAGTATTCAATAGATTGTTGATTTAATATTTTTACGCTCTGAATTTTCCCATTGATGGTTTTATAAATGATTCCATTATTAATGATCAATTTTAAAAGTTTGGTATAATCGGTTAATGGTCCAACACCTGATTCTGCAAATCCACCGGCATATTTATTGTTTGGTAATCCAACATAGGGTTTGAATACTTGTTTATTTGACTGATTCACAAATCCATCATCAGATACATTTGGGTCAGAAGAAACATAAAATGTATTATAATTAACATTTACACCTTTTTGCGCATCAAATCGATTCGGTTTTGTAAAGACATTTTCTCTATAGAAACCGCAATCTACCATTTTTTGTGGAGCATCTGGTACATAAGGCAATGAACCACATGATAACCAAGTATTATTCATTTCTAGCGGAATAAATATTTTTTCCTGGCAATATTGAGCAGCATTTTGCTGAATACCTTTGTTTTGTAATGCCCCACTAATAACCGCACCTAACATATTTAATTCCGCACCATAATTTGTATTTGTAGTTGTACCTGGTTTACACAATAAAGGAAATTGAATGCGCGCAAGAATAGAATCAGTAAACGTAACTGGTTTATTATAATAATAAGATGTAAATACGTCGACATTGTCGGAACCATTATTAATATTGGATTGCTTTTCTAAATATTGAATATAGCCTATAAAATTAGCAAACGTACTATTGTTTGGCGGAGGTGTTCCAGCTGGATATGTAATACCTGTAGTAAAATCTGTGTAATTTTGTTGATTTAGATAATTAATTCGGGTGTTTCCCAACCCCCAAAAAGTATATCCTAATCCTGAACTACTATTTATCAGGTCTCTTAATGTCATTGTATTTCCTAAACCTTGTTGAGTTGCTATTGTTACATTGTATATAGGGGTTCCATAATTGTCGTAATTACCTGTAAAAGTAGAACCAGAAATATATGTATTGATATTGGATACTTCTGGAACATATTGCGAAACTGGATCTTCTAATGTGCCTATCAATCCGTCTTCTATTGCTTTGCAAAAAAGAATAGTACCTAATAATTTTGTCATGGACGCCCACCTCCATATCATAGTTTCATTTATTGGTTTATTTACAATTGCGCCATTTGCATCATATTTTTGACCAATTCCTGCACCAATAAACACTTCTTCATTGGTAAACGCATTACCAAAAACATAACCTGAAAAAGATGCACCACTTAATGCATTATTAGTTTCTAAATATTCTTTGACTAGATTGATGGCATTTTGACTCACAAACGATCCTTTATTGATGGTATTAATTTCTAATGTTTGATTTATAATATCTACTTCATTATTTGCTTTTTCTTGAGCTAAATTTTGAGCTAAATTTTGCGCAATATTATTTGCATCTTCCTGAGAAATATTTGAACTCGATGTTGCAGTTGCAGTGGCAGTTACTAATACATTGTCTATTGTATACGCATTGGCTTCGGCTTGGGCGTTTGCAAAAAAAGACATATATATCCACTTTTAAAAAAAGTGGAGCAAAAATTTTAATT
>Ga0114979_10001458_pt1 | contig 15975 bp, 17 predicted proteins | sample S_140625_EF_Meta_FD_87315 | JGI IMG/M metagenome (GOLD analysis project Ga0114979, IMG submission 87315) | Freshwater microbial communities from Lake Simoncouche, Canada to study carbon cycling - S_140625_EF_MetaG | ecosystem: Environmental > Aquatic > Freshwater > Lake | place: Lake... | reverse complement strand
GGCCAAGCCAAAAAAAACCTTTTTTAGTTATGCGTAATCTCACGCCATTTCAAAAAAAATTGAAATCCTTTTTTTGGTTTTCATTAAAAGCATACTCTCTCCCACCACACACAGAAATCAACAGCAATCAGCAGAAATGGCCTCCCAAGCAATCTACGCAATCCGCAGCCTCATCCCCTTCTACGAGGAGTTCGCCAACAAGCCCGAGTTGTTTATTGAAATCAGGGAAAACAGCGTCATCGTCTCCCTCACCGAGTTCATAGAAACTGCGAAGAAACTCAACACCAGCGACAACTACAAGCCGACAGAGGAGGAGCAAAACTACTGGAATTATATGCTCGCCGAGATGAAGGAGTTCCAGACCAAGATTGAGGCGGAGAAACCCCTGATGGATGAGGAAGACAGCCGAGAGGAGCGAGAGTGGTCTGTATGCGTTATAGCCACATCCATCAAGAACCTATACAGAGAGTTCAACGGGCGTCTGTGTCAAAATGGCGAGACGCTGGCTTGTATTATGGATTGAACCAATAAAGAGATATTTTCTCATTCCACCAATCCATTCTCAAAAAAATTGATTTGCCTTTTTTGGTTTTAATCAAAGGCATATTACCCCCAACAGAAACCAAGCAAAATGACGACCATCTGGGACTTCACTCTTAACCCTGAAATTGAACTCCCGTGTGGGAAAGTATTCAAGTTCTCGCCTGAGAACACCCGCAATAAAACAATCATCCGCCTCCACAAGAAAAAATGTGCGGAATGTGCGGATATTAATTTTGATAAAATCTCCAACGGAATTGATGAGATGAAACTCACAGAGAAACAACGCTTCACCAAGGTTCACAAAGGCGGAGTTAGTTGCGACGCACATCTATCATCAGTTAATAATGAGAGCGGAGAAATCAAGCAACTCCAATAAACATATGTTTTTATCATTCCACCAACTTTCCAACTTTCAAGTTGAAACATAGGTAGAGAGTTGAAATATTTTTACCCTACTGAAAAACAGAAAAGCCAGTTCGGCCAAGCCAATAAAAGCCTTTTTTAGTGAATTCTCATTCATTAATCCTTACTAATCGTCTTCCTACACACAGCACAATTCACTTTGTCTGTTGTTGTTGTTTGCTTCAAATGACCGAGACAGCCTTTACAATAGTAATGACCACACGGCGTAATATCCAAATCATCGGGTTCAATAAAATCAAGGCAAATCGGGCAAGACCATTTTTTCTTCAATTCCTTACTCATTTCTACAATCTGCTTCTTTACGAACTCATCAAGGGAGACAACTTTGATGATTTCTTGGTAATGATTGTATGTTCCAAAATCAGCGGTTAAATGACCGTTTGTTGCGACATAATACTTCGCCCAAGCAAAACTCTTCTGTTTGAGTGCGTAGCGATACTTTGCTTCCCAGTTTTGAGTAGCCATCTTGTTTTTGTGAGAGAATATGCCTTTTATCAAAAACGAAAAAACCAAATCAATTTTATTGGCTCACACTTTCTTCCTCATAACAATCCTCACACGTGTTCTCTTCTCTCTCAATATGGCAACGCTCACAAAACCAGTTCCAATCATCGTCGTATTTTCCACAACTCATTCGTTCTTCACACAGAGAGCATTTCTTATACGGAAAGATGTTGGGGCTATCAACATCTTCAACATTATCACAGCAATTTCTACACATCCAATTTTCTCCGTTGTCATCACAAATGGCTTCATCGTGTTTTCTGCTGTCTCTCACAACAGAGCATCCACATCCGTCAAGTGTAATCACGTTTTTTAACGTCATTTTAAGTTCATAACAATCGTATTCATCATCATACTCATATTTTTTATAACACTTCGCACAAATGACATCAATATAAAGAGTTCCGTTTTCAGACCAATTACAGGCTTGTTCGGGACAATCACATCCACAAATACCGCAAAGAGGCTTCTGTTCTGTTCCAAAATCCATATCGCAGAAGGAGATTGACATTCTTGTTTTGCTTTTTGAGTGTGTTTTGCTGAGAAATGCCTTTTATCAAAAACGAAAAAATGATTTCAATTTTTTTCATTTAAACAAAAACTTATATCATACATTATAACGAACGAATATGGGCGAATGTGATTTTAATGTCCCCGATTTTATGGAGGATGTGAGTTATTGGCTTGGACTTATGGGCTTGGAGTATAATGTAAAACTCTTTAACAGCGACCTTGTTCTAGATAATCTCCGTGCTGAGACTGATTATAATTACTGGATTAGAAAGGAGGTTGAAAATAGCGAATGTGCTGAGTGGGCGTATTGTAAGTTCCATAACAGAGAATTACACAAGTCTATCGTGGTTATTGCCCCGTATGTGAAAGGCCAGAACATTTATGAGGCTGTTATGAGTGAGTTCTGTGATATACGAAATCTATGGGACTTACGGGAGATTTTGGATTATCAGTATGACTGTAAGAATAGTGAAATGCCGTGTGATGACAGTTATGCCTCTTGTATGAAATACTATCTTATGGGCGGTGAACTCCGCATACTTTCACACCAGTATAACCTCATAGGTAAGATTGACGCAGTATTGGGCTTCCATCGCAGTCCAATCAGACCACTTGTTACACGCATAGTAAATGGATTTTATGAGTGAAACAAAATTATATAATGTCCGTCAAATTATAAATGAGTGAAGAGACTTCTATTGGTGCTATTAGGTTTGACCTAACTATGTTTGATGAAAATAAAGCGAATAATTGGCTTGAAATCCACGGCTTTAAGCAAAAATACTACAATAAACCACCGCAATATTCCTGTCGCCATATCCACTACTTACAGAAGTGTCCTAACCGCTATTCACGGAAAATGCTTTATGAAACAATTGAAGAAGGAATTGATATTGTATGGTTTTTCAAGAAGACTACTTCCTAATTTATCCATTATTAAATTACTTATATAAAAATAAAGTCTTAACCATATTATATTAAGCAAAATGCCCCGTGTTGTAAAGCCTAAACCTACCCCCTCCGTTGAGAGTATTATCGCCGACGCTAAGTCCCTTATTGAGACTGAGAAGCAGACTGCTCCTGCCCCTAGTCCTAAGAGCCGTGTCGCTAAGTCAGTTCCCGCAAATGAGGTCGTTCCAGTTAAAGCCAGTAAACCTGTTAAGGCGGTGAAGCCTGTTAAGGCGGTGAAGCCTGTTAAGACCGACGCACCCGTGCTTTCTCAGCCCGAGCCAACCCCCGAGCCATCTAAGAAGAAGACTTTCAAGCCCCTTACTACTGAAACCCGTGAGAAACTCACCGCACACTCAAAGGCCGAGGGCGTCACTAAGGGACACATTCTTTCTATGAAGTCGCACCTTATGCTTGGTAAGACTTGGGATGAGGCACATTCTCTCGCAGTCGCCAAAGAAGAGAAGAAGAAGGCCACGGAAGCCACCCAGTAATTCCTACCTTTCAAGTTGAAACATAGGTACGGAGTTGAAATATTTTGACCCTATGGAAAAACAGAAAAGCCAGTTCGGCGAAGCCAAAAATCCATTATTCTTGAAGTTCCTTAAATAGTATTTAGCATTTTTTCATAATAAAGAAATGGTAGATATAGTCTCTAACAAATGAACGATATTGACAAGCAAATTGAACTTATAAAATTACAGATTGAATTAGCAAACATTAAAAAACCTAATGAAGATAGTATGAATAATAAAGACAAACATTCACAACTACTACAAACTACGCCTCGCAAAACACTTAAAGAAATTATGGCGAAGATATGTGAGAATGTAAATAAAACCGATGTAAACAAATACTCCCGTGATATGTCTACTGTGTGTGAGATTTTTGATGAATACTACCACTGTTACGACAAAGTGCTTATTGATAATCAAAATTATTTTTATGTCTATGACTTAAACCCCGATACGAAACTAAATGAGTGGTTCAAAGTGTCTCGCCAGTATGTAGTTGAGAAAATACTCAAAAAAATTGACAACGCACTTATTAAAAAAATGTGGATTAGTTTTACAGAAGAAGATAAGTTTTGGTTTAACAACGACAAACTTAACCATATGAATATGATTACATCTAACGGCGTCTTGACTAATAGTGAGCGTGATAATGAGACTTGGGGTGCTTTGGTTGGTAAAATAACACGCTCTTTATAATTAATAATTTAGCCGATATTTTTTATCAGTTGAATTGTATATAAATGAAACTCTTACGTTTAATTAGCAATACTGAGACCGAGGCTGACTTCGTGGCTATGTTCCAAGAGCCCATTACAATCCCTCCTAACTCTAAAATCTGTCTTCAAAACTTCTCCATCTTTCTAAATGATTCAATTGAGGTGACAGCGGATAATCGTGTTATTAATATGAAATCCACGGTGCTTACGACAGGTGAAGAGATTGTATTCTCACAGGCTTTTTTAACTGTTGGAACATATGATTTTCAGTCGTTTATTACTGAATTAGAGAGAGCCTTAAATGTTGGACTTAACAACCCTCTCGGTATGTTCGCCCAGATTGCTAATCTTATGGAGGTGTCTGTTAAGATTGATGTCGCTAATCGCATAGTCATCTCTTATGCTCTCGCCAATCCAACGCTTAACGCCGACCTTACTAATAGTGGTATTATTTATGATGGTGCTGGTAATTATTCAAAGGACGGCACGCTTGACCCAACCGTGTGGGCTTTTACTTATGGAAATCAAGGGGCTAATTTAACGAAAGGTCAGATGCTTATGGAGGTCATAAACAGAGCAGACCTCGGGTCTCTGGACGGGGTGGCGGTTGGTATTGCTCCTTGGGCTGATTTTACAGAAAAGGCAGATATTAATGACTTTCGTCCTGCCGATTATACTGTCTGTGTCTGGACTAACGCTGCTACTGGAACTTATTGGCGTAAAACTCGTAGTGGTGCTAATCAAAATACGACGGTTGCCTATGAAGACGCCGATAGAATCCAGTTCGGACAAGGGGCTACTAATGATACTGAAATTAATCAAGCATTCGCCACAAAGTTCATCATTCAGGTTCAACGCTACGATACAGGAAATATTGTCGTATTACACGAAGAGACATCTGTTTTTAATGAAAAATTACATTTCGGAGTGTCTATCTTAAATGATGAAAATCAGGTAAGCGATATTCAGTTCGTTCAGTCGCAGGATGGAGGACAGGCAACACCACCCGAAGCACCCTACGAAAAGTTTAAACTCTATTTTTCAAAGGGTAGTCAGAACTTACTCGGCTTTACTTCTCCGCAATCCACGCAGATTACGGGTGCTACTGGCGAGTGGGTCGCTACTAATACTATTTATGCTAATATGATTCCTTCATCCCTCATTATTGAAATACCCACTCTCCCTCTGGCTTCTTATGACAGCGAAATTGATTTTCAGCGACGCCGTAGTATTTTAGCAGTTCTTCCTACTATTTCACTTAATATAGTAAATGACAGCATCGCATATTCCGCACCATTCCCAGTGTTTATTGACATTAACAACCGAAATACTGAATTATTGAACACAATCAGAGTCCGTGTGCTTGACACCGAAGATAATCCCCTCCAACTCGCAACAGAAGTTCCGAGAGCGTGTAGTCTTTCAGTTATTTTGGATTAAAGAAAATCAAAATTATTTTTTAATGTTTAGTTATATATATACAAAATGGCTTATGTATGTGTAAAACCCCTTGCTGAGAAAAGCGATTATCTCCCTAATGATACTATTGATTTCCTTGTTGATGTTGGAATGGGAAATGAACTTGTCGGCAACTCTTTTAGAATTGAGGGTGAACTTGAAGTGCTTACTCAGGATGCTCCGCTGAATAATGCTGCTATATTTTTTGACAGCAACGCTGCCTCTCATTCATTCATTCAGCAAGTAGTCACTATGTTCTCTGACCGAGCAGTTGAGAACTTGAACTATTATGGAAGAATGGCGAGTATGAAGTCGCAAACGTTGGAAGTTCCCATTAACAAAATGGCTGTGTCTTCTAACGCATCTGAACTTAAATGCCTTAGCGACGAGCAGACTGCCGTTATTGCTATGATTGATGAAGACCTTTATGACCGTGGATACACCCGCTCTTTCTCTATGAAGCCCTATATCTGCTTGAATAATGTGTCAGGCAATTTTTCATTCGCTAAAACCGGACAGGTTAAGGTGAGTATTACGCTGGCCTCCGTTCGCCAAGCACTTTTCGGTGCCGATGTTGATGCTACCACTACTTTTAAACTCCACAAGTTACAACTCTGTTGCCGTTCTGTTCCACAGTCTCCCGCATCAGCGAAGATTGTTATGGGCGTTACTTCGTGTGTCCGCCAGAACATTACTTCCAACAACACTTCTCTCAGCGTGATTGTGCCGATTCCAACCACATCTTTTAGTGGAACATTTAGAAATCAGTTGAGCGAAGTTGCTCCTGCCGCTAATTATATTGACCTTGATACTCTGCCTGACTGTGAACGTGTTGAACTCACCTTCTCGGACAGTCTCTCTAATCTTATAGAGTTCCCTATGGACACCACACCTGAAATCGTGTTGAACTACTTAAACTCTATGGGATACACGGGAACACAGGCAATCATTCAGGAGCAGGGCGTTACTGGTATTGGTTTTGCGTACTCGCAACTCCTCCAAAACACAAAATTAGGCATCAACATTATCAGCAGTGTCTCTAACATTACACCATATGCTATGTACATCTATTTCAAGGGAGTTATGGCTATGTAAAAAAATTGATTTAAAAAGAAAAGCCTAAACTTATACAATAACAACGCTTAAATGAGTGTGCCTATTGTAGGATTTGTTTATAAATACACAGACAAGTTTAATAAGATTTATATCGGTTCAACAACGCAGGGATTACAACAAAGAGACAAATATCACAGGACAAAAAAAGATACAACATTCGCACTTTTAGACGATGAATGTGTTATGGAACTGCTTGAAATTATTGTTAATCCAGTTAATTTGAGAGAAAGCGAACAAGACTGGATTGATAAGACTGAAAATTGTGTAAATCAGCGAAGAGCATTTACTACATATGAAATGAAACTTGACCAGGCAAAACAAGCATCAAAAAAATTCGCACAAGAACATCCAGACATTTTAAAACAGAGGAAAAAAGATTATTATGAGCGGAGAGGAAAAACATTAAACTTGGAGATTGTAAAGTGTCCGCACTGTGAAACTAATTTACAGAAAAGGTGTTTAAGAAAACATATTGTAAAACAGCACCCATAATCATTAAAATAAATCTTAATCTTTTTTAATGTTTAGTTATATATATAAATATGGCGACAACACAAGGATTACAACTGAGAACTTCGTACCTGGTACCATTCTATCACGACAACGGACGCACCGAGTTCCGTGTGGATAGTTCGGAGCGTATCATTCTTTCTAATATGAGATTGTGCGATTTTGGAATTACTAACGTTGACACTGATGCCGATAGCACCAATTATGTCCGTGGTTCAGGCCTCTATTCACTCATTAAGAACATCTACCTCTATTCAGGCTCTATTCTCATAGACCAGATGAGGGATTGCTCTAAATATATGGCGATTAAAAATATGAAGTCTTCGTCCGCTGATATGTATGACCTTAATCAGCCTCTTCTTTGCTCCAATAATGTTTTAGAGCCTTTTCAGGCAATAGACCCTAACTTCCCGCAAGAGGTAGAACTTAACATTAATACTAATAAACTGATTGGACGGATTCCACTCTCCCAGATTTTCGCCATTCTCCGTGCCACAGATACGTTTAATATGTGGAACGACCTTCGTCTTGTTGTTGAGTATAACACCCTCCCTGCTATGATTTTCCAGACCGAACTTCCTAACTCTTGGACTGTCACCACGCCACTTCTCGGCTATGATGAACTCGTGGTTGATGAGGCTGGCCGTGATGCTATGCTTAAAGACGGCAAGGCTGTCACGCTGGTTTATTCGCAGGTTGAACGTGAGCGTTGGTATGTTCCACAGGGTTCGGGATATTACTCACAGCGTCTCCGTGCTTTTGATGGTAAGTCGCTTTCTTCGGTTGTGGTTCAAACGCTCATTCCGAATGTTTCCGACGAGTATCTCGGCTACAACTATTCTATTTCCACTCCTACTGAGGCGTTTAACCTTGTGGTGAATGGTAAGAAGTTGCTCCCCTACATCGGTATTGCTAATCCTAACCAGAAACTCGCTATGTTTAACGACAGTTTTGGCGGAACTATCTGCTTTACTGGTGAGAACGATGTTCTTGATACTGCTAATGCCGACTTAGCGAACGCCTACGGACCAATCGCACAGGAACTTCTTGGAAAAATGAGTTTCTTTGGCTGTGATGTCCTTAGCAAGATTACCACGCTTGATGCCGAGTATTCTCGCGACACTACTTTTCCAGGAAACGCTGGCGAGTTGGAACTCTGGATGTTCGGACAAGTTCAGATGTACGTAAAGAAGGGTGCTGATGGAAAAGTTATGACTGGCTACATTTAAAAAAATTGATTTGGAAAAATTGATTTGGAAAAACTGGCTTCACTCTACCAGCATCTAACAAAAACAAAATGAACCACGCCAAAATCATCGCCGATGTTAATTATTGGAGCCAGAAACAATACGAATTAGCAGGTTCAACAGGGGCGTTTTCCTGCGATGAACTGAATGAAAAGTATATGAAGGAAGTTCCTTCTAAGAGAGACCATCATCCCAATACAGAGTTTTATTGCCAGTATTGCGATGAGACCTACTTGTGGGCGATTCGCGATGAAAAGCGTGGAAACCGCCAAGGTGCTATGAGACATATCATTAATCTCTCACACAGATACACAGAATATACGCATAAACTCAAAGAAGCCGGTATTGATATGACAATCAAGCGTAAAAAACGCGAATGGTTTGAGTTGTATGATGACTATATTAACGTGGATGCCTATTGGTGTGAGGCTTGTGGAGAACAATTTGATTCGGACGATGAATTACTCGCCCATATCAAAAGAAAGGCTCATCTGTGTAAAGTAATTGAAAGCACACAGACTAATCATATTAATTTTGGATTGCGTTATATTAATGTGTATCCTAAAATGACTGATAAACAGAAAGAAGAAGTATCCAGTTATGAGACAATTGTCCGTGTGAAGTTTGACGCAACGGAAGCCGAAACAATTAAGTTTTATAAGCGATGGGTCTGTAAGTCGTGTGTTTCTCACTATACAAAAGCAGATGTGAAAACATTTACATTCAAAAAATACAGTCAGATTTGTCTCCATATTACAAGCAGATTTCACACGAAGGGTCTCACTAATCACTCTCGCTCATAATGATATTACCATCACTATCTATTAAGTCATCAAGAACTTCATTTATAAGATTTTTCGTAAACTTTGTTGGAGCCGTGTTGCTCTCTACTGATGTCACCGAGAATGTGGGCGATACTGGTGGTTTAACCTTGACCTTCCTGATTTTCTTAATTTTCTTAATTTCAGGAACTACTGTGGCTGGTGATTGTGTTGGGGTTCGTTCAGTATTTTCAAGAATATCAGGAATAGAAGATTTTTGGCTTGGTGGAACTGGCTTTTCTTGTTTTTCAAGGTCAAGAATAATTTCAGGTTCTAACTCAACTTTCAACTTTGAAGTTGGATTTAGTTGGAGTTCATATAAGGCAACTACTTTGTTGGTAAGTTCTTTAACACTCTCATCAAGTTTATCGTGTTTTAACTTAAAAGCCCTCAACTCACGCACTACGCTATAAAAATCATTTGATTCGTCCCGCTGTTTATTGTAATAACGACGATTGTATTCTTTTATTTTTTCTTTGTGTTCTTCTCTCCACTTACGGACATATTCAGCCTTTATTGCTGACTCCGACTTGTCTACTGTGCTTTCCTGTTCTTTAAGTTCAAGATTGACTAGTTCACTCATATCAAGTGGCTCGGGTGTCGTTCGGTTGGCTTCCATCTTTTATATATAGATTATAAGTATTCTTTATGTTGTTTAAGAAATATAAGTATATTTAAGTTATTCAAGATTAAATAGAAAAATAATCCAATAGACTAAAACGTTTATGAGAAGTTTTTCTTTCAAAAAATGAAACCTAAACCTCTTTAAAATGGAATTGAGAACTGACTTGGGAATTGGAATAATCTTAAAAATCTTATTAATACTTAAATCACTTAAATACATTTTATCCATCAACTACAAGGACTATGGAAGTAATTGAGAAGTTGAACTCATTAGCAGAGGTATATCCATTTTTAAAGGGCTGTAAGACAATTGACGAAGCACAAGTTAGAATATTGGCATATACGAATGGTATTGAGACGGATGAGACGACTAATTTAACAAGTGTCGCCGTTAGAATAGCAACAAACGAAGCATTTAAAAATCAAGAAATAAAAGATAAACAAGAACAACTCAAAGAGTTACAAAAAACAAAAAACAAAGAATACTATGAGAAAAACAAGACCAAAATTAAAGAGAGACAAGCCGAATATAACAAACTACACAAGGAGGAAATAAGCCAAGGAAAACAATCATATTATCAACGAAATAGACGACTAATCTTGGATAAATATCACTCTGGTTGGAAGGAGCGTAGAAGTTTAAAACAACAGGGAATAAAAGACACTGTTGTCTGTAAAGAGTGTAATAAAGAATATTTGAGAGGCAACTTGGCTCGGCACGTTAAGAAAATACACCCGTGGATTGTAAACTACAAGGAAGGGTATTAATTACTTATACTTATCAAAATCTCGCACCTTGTCGTAAAGTGGTTCTGTGAAAAACTTTTTATGAAGAGACATTTTTAACATATTGACGAACAAGAATGAATATGGTTCGTCGGTGGCTTGTTTATAAAACTCTTCAAACTTGGGGTATGAGTTCATATCTTCAACCACGGCCATATGTTCTTTCTCTACATTTGTTCTGAAAAATAGCCAGTGTGTAGAATTAGCACGAATAACAGGGTCAATTTTTTTGTAATATTGGCTTGTGATTATTAGCGAAAGACCGTAATGTCTGTTCTTGGTGGATAAATAACTGAGACTTTTATTTTTAAGATACGCAAGGCAATCATCTAAAATTAGGAGTGTGTCTATTGGGTCTTCTTTGTCGTGATGTTCTTTCTGCTCTTTAAGAATATTACGAATAACAACATCAAGATTTTCAAGGAACTCTTCTTCGTGTAATTTGACTACATCATCGTCCTCACGAGCATATTGGAGCGTCTGGTCTATGAGAATTGTAGGCGAAATGAATATGATTTTATCAAAACGTTTTTTGAAATTGAATGCTTCGTTGTAGAGAAAATTAGTAAGAACAACGGATTTACCGGAGCGAGATGGTGCGTGAATACACATAGTAAACGGATGTGAAATAACGTGCTCTATATCACTCCATCTGTTATTTTTAGACTGAGTGGGTTTAAGTGGTAAAATAGGTAGTTCAGACATCAGTATAATTTATACAGATTTTTTAAAATCACACAATATATATAAATAATGGCTTTAAATCAGGTTGGTTCGGCACTTAATTATGAAGAATTACTTGACAACGCTCAACGGTCTATTGGAAACAAAGTTTTTGGCTCTGATAAATTGGCAAAAGCGAATGAAATTGTTGGACAGATTACCACGACACATTTGTTATTGAGTCAGTTCGGCTTTTACAAGTCTATTACTAATAAGGTGAAAGAGTTGGGTGCTGAATACGAGCAAACTCTTAAATCTAAATTGGCTGGATTGGCTAATCTAAATGATGATATGGGGACAGAACTCAAAACAATTGCTAATCCAGTAGCACCCCTTAACGAGGGTTATAATGCGGAAGAAGGCGTTTTCGCTACACAGATTACCCGTGATGCTCCTGAACCACAAGTGGATTCAGAGGTTACACGTGAGGGAAATGTTGCTCCGTTGGATTACAGCACACAACCAGACGACATACCACCTATTAATATTGATGAGCCTCCTATTCCTATTGAAGGCTTTCCGTTCCCCGCTCCTCGTGGTGGTGCTGGTTATCAAAATATCGCTGCGAATGACACGATTGGCGGACTAATCCCTAATTATGCTACTAATCCTCCGGCGGCGACGCCTCGTATTGAATACAACCCTAACCAGTTGTTCGAAGATGATGCTGGGTTGCCGTCAGTAGATATGGCTAGTCAGGCACCTTTATTTTTGGGTCAGGCTTCGGGAGACGTTGGTGTTAGGGCGAGAGGTGCTGTTGTTCCACAGGAAGCCCCGCCGACACAGACGCCTACAACAGAAGCACCACGGGCTACGCCGATGGAGGGAGAGGTAGACCAGATTAATAATGAACGGACTACTCCACTACAAGTGCCTCAAACACAGGCGGGAGTTCCGGCCGAAGCACCCGTAGTTCCGCCTAATCCATATGAAGGAATGTTAGTTGCCCCAGCGACAGAAGGCGATGTCACGGCTGGACTTGCTAGTGAAGCCCGTGGAATATTGGCTGCCCCTGCCGAGGCGTCTCGGTCATCATTTTTAAAGGGATTTAGCAATATGTATAATAAGGCACAGGATTTAAAAACCTCTGTTGAGAATGGTGTTCAGCGGTTTAACAGATTACGCAATCAGGCGACAGACGCATTTGATAGTATTAAGGCTGGCGGACAGGCTACACTTGAAAAAGGTAAATCATTATTACAACAGGGTCAGGAGGCAATTGCTAATGGAGATTTGACGGGACAAGATTTAGTTGACAGGGGTAATTCATTTATTAATGAGGGAATAGAACAGGCTAAAAATAGCGATTTAGGCAGACAAGCATTTAATCAGGCACAGGATTACATTCAGCGTGGTAATACACTCTTATCGCAGGGTAAGGCGGAGGGACAGGGGCTTTTAGAACAGGGCAACGATTTATTGAAGGCCTCACAGACGCAGATTGAAGGTTATGGAGATAAGGCTGCGTCTTTGGTGACAAGTTTAGACTCAGAAGTAGCACAGAGAACATCACAATTGGCAGAGTTGGCTGGGGCTGGTGGTTCGGCTGTATTTGGTGCTTTGAGTGGTGTTGGAATAGCCTCGGCGTTTAAGAGTGGAAATAAACAACAAGAAGGGGTGGCAACATCACAAGCAGTATCACAGGAGGCTCAGGGTGCTTCAAAGGCGGTGGCTGGTGGTGAGGCTGGTGTAGAGGCTGGTGGCGAGGTTGGTGGCGAAGTGGTTGGCGAAAGTTTGGCGGCTGCCATACCGGTCGTTGGAGAAGTTATTGACGCAGGTCTCTTGTTGACGCAGTTATTTACTGGAATAGCATCGGAGTTTAAGCCTCACGACGCAGTAACTTCTATTGTAAGTGCGACCCAGCAATACGGAGTTTAATAAAAATCTTAATCTTTTTTTAATGTTTAGTTATATATATATAAATGTCGGCAACCACACAGATTAAAATTAGGAATCGCGAGGGAATTGTTTTGACTAAACAAGGCACTTATCTTACTCATATTGAGATTGATTCTAACGGACAGAGCGACTTTTCTCGCTCTTATCTTGACTTGCTGTTGAGATTTAAGGACGGTGGCGGTAATGTGATTTTTGGAGAGAACATTTACCTCGGTGATGTTAATTCTGGAACTCGTTATGACGGACAGTGCTTTATCCGTAATGCCCGCCTGACTTGTGAGCAGTATGGTATTCTTGAAGAGAACTTGAAGGTTAATGTTTATCATCAGACACTTATTCGTCTTACGGACAATCAGCAAGAGAACCAGTCATCTACCGTGTTCGGTAATGAGTATGTTATTCCTGATGCTGAGACTGGTTATGCTCACGTTCTCGTGCCTCTGTCATCGTTCTTGGGTCTTGGGTCGCAGATTTATGACAATCAGCGTTGTGGAAACTCAACTATCCGTCTTGAATTGGAGTTTCAGTTGGATTTGGCTTACCGTGATGCTGCCGCCGAAGATGCTCTCTTTGAGATGAATCTTGAAATTGTAGAAAATACCACGGCTGCCGCAGAGCAGTATTACTCGGTTGAGATTTCAGAGCAGTTCGCAAGTTTGCCTACTGTTAATCAAATGTTCTCAGTCGGTCAGGTCTATACAGTTCAGGGAGACGCTGGTGGAGACCCTATTGATGCTGGTTTTACACTTGAATCTATTACGTGGGACCCGGTGAATAATTCTGCTACCCTTTCATTTGAGGAGGCTCTCTTTACTCTCGCTCCTGGGGATGAATTTACAGGAGGTATAGTTTTAAGCAACAACGGACAGGCATGCGAAGATGAGGTTGTTCCTGCTTCTGGAACTATAATTGACCTTGTTGCTTCTGCCTCTACTGCTGGTGATTACCTTATTGGAACCCAGTATAAAGTTGGATACTATTACTCGGGGACTGACCAGTGGAATATTACATCAGGCGTTATTCAGTCTGCTACTCAGGATGGACCAGATGTTAATCTTGTTTTCACACAAGCAATCGCTACGGGACTCACTCCTGGTGATGATTTGACGGGTGTGTTTATTGTTCTGGCTCAACTTGAACCCGTTGTGTGGGAGGTTCACCAGATAGACTTGGTTCTTCATAAACTCTTACAGCCTAAGGCGATGTCTAAGATGGTGTATGACACTTGGTCGTTGGAGCAGACTAATCAGCCTGCTACTTCTAACTACCGTAAGCAGTTTTACACGGAGCAGGATGTTTATAAGTTTGTTTACTTGACTCCGATTGATACACTTATTAGCGAGGAGAACTTGTGTAATTCTTACCGTTATACACTTAACAATATTGACTTGACTAACCGCGACATTCCTATTGATTTTAACAGCAACAACTCGCTTTACAACGACAGACTCATAATGAATATTGATGGGCTTGGGTCGGTTCAGCCATCGCCATCTGGGTTTCTTCTTACCACAGTATATCCCGATAGATGCCCGATAGGCCAGCAAAATATGGTGGAACTTCAACTCTCTAACACTCAGAACGAGGTTATGGAAGGTGTTGTCGGCCACTTCTTTAAAATCCGCAGTCGCACGGTTTAAATATAAATAAATAATAGAGTAAATTATTGGCTTGGTGGAATTGCCTAAAATGATTTTAGGGAGGGATGAAAAGGTTTGGGGTTCAACTCAACTTTCAACTTGGAAGTTGGATAAAGTAGTGGATACAGAAAAGGCATTTTATCCGAAGGTAAGTGGCAACTGATAAGGGTTCTAATGTTTGTATTTAAGCAGCAAAATACAAACATTATTTTCTAATGGTAGTAAAATGAATAATTACGGGGTAAGTGATGAAATATTCAACATTCAATATGACTTTATTGAGTATTTTTTAAATGAAAAACAAGATGAAATAAAAAACCATCTTGTCGGTGGTCTTACTGACAAAGAGGATGCTGTTAAACTATTTTTAGATTGTAGGAAAAAGTGTAAGCCCAATTCCATAAAACATAATAAATTGGGTGATAGGTATTTTATGGATGAGCGTATGGTGACAAAATCATTAAAGCGTCTAAGTTTTTTTGATTTTTTGAAAGATGCCCGAAACATAATTGAAAAAACGCCGTCATTAAAAAAAACTTTTGCTTGGATGCTTTTACACGGAAGTAGTAAACATGACCTTGCTCCTGTGTTTTCGTTATTTCGTATGTATTATGGAAGTATGTGTGGATTTAAACCATCTAACGCAATTGACCTGTATAAGAAATACAATCCGACACACATAGTAGACCCGTGTGCTGGTTGGGGTGGTAGATTACTTGGTGCTATGGCTCTTGACATAGATTATACTGGGTTTGATGTTAATACACACTTAAAAAGCAATTACGACCAATTAATAAATGAACTTGGCGAACATTCAACGAGCAAAGTTGTTATGAAGTTTGAAGATAGTTTAAATGCTGTTATTAGTGGAATTGATTATGATATGGTGTTTACAAGCCCACCTTACTTTAATATTGAGCAATATAGATGTAGTGAACGTAAATCAAAAGAAGAATGGTTATTGTTTTATAAAACGTTATTTTTGAAAT
>Ga0114979_10001457_pt1 | contig 15982 bp, 14 predicted proteins | sample S_140625_EF_Meta_FD_87315 | JGI IMG/M metagenome (GOLD analysis project Ga0114979, IMG submission 87315) | Freshwater microbial communities from Lake Simoncouche, Canada to study carbon cycling - S_140625_EF_MetaG | ecosystem: Environmental > Aquatic > Freshwater > Lake | place: Lake... | reverse complement strand
GGCGACTGGATTCAGGAAGGCTACTATGCTTTCGTGGATGACGCTACTGAGCAGGGCATGACGAAAGAACAGTTGAAAGAGGAAGGTTTGCGTTATGCCATCAAGGCTGACGCCAACACAGAATATGCAAAAGTGGAGAAAGTCATTGACGTTTTCCGTGAAAAGCAGATCTTCCAATTCAATATGGTAACCAACCTCGAAGGAGCAGACACCAACGCTGACGCGAGTTTGACAGCAGAATAAAACCAACCTCTAAAGACCGAATAACAATGGCAGAAATAGTAGATGGCGGTGGCGGTGGTGGTAAACACGGTAAGAAGAAAGCGAAAAAAGGTTCAGCACGCATTGACATGACCCCGATGGTCGACCTTGCGTTCCTCCTGCTAACGTTCTTCGTGTTGGCCGCTACGTTAGCCAAGCCCAAGGCCATGGAGATTATCTATCCTAAAGAGGTAGATGAGCAAGAGGATAAAACCAAGCTCGATGATGCCTTGGCCACGACTCTTCTCCTTGGTGAGCATGAGAATGAAGTTTTTTACTACACCGGAGCCTACAAGCCCGACACCACACAACTCACGCTGACGGATTTATCCAAAGACGGATTTCGTAAAATCATGTTGGATAAAAATGCACGTGTGAATGATCAGGTAAACCAACTCAAGGCCAAACTCGAGAGCAAGGAAATCGACGAGTTGACTTATGAAGAGGCTTATAAGCAAGTAGTCGGAGCGAAGGATGCCCCGTTTGTAGTAATCAAAACAATTGATGAAACTAAATTCAAAAATGTAATTAGTGCGATGGACGAACTGAACATCTGTAATGTGCGCAAACGCGCCATTCAGGATATGGCCGAGACAGAGGCTATTGCCGTTCGCCAGCGCGCTGCAGAATTGGATTTGAAGAAATAATAAAAGTGAATTGAACCCCGTTGACACTTCGGTGTACAGCAAGTTGAGTTCAATTCTAACCAAAAACTTACAGCTATGACAGGTTTAATTGTAGTGCTCATTATTGCGGTCGTGGTTACCGCTGTGAGCTTAGACGTCAGCTGGACCAATATTCTGAACAAGGAACGGAATGAAATCGTATTCCAAAACAAGTTCAAAGAGTATGGTGCCTACAAAATTCGCAAAGGTCACGGTATGACGTTGGGCATCGCCCTAGGTTCTACGGTGTTTATCGCCGCAGCGGGTTTCACGGCGCCCATGATCTTCGGTAAAAAAGCCGAGGAGACTGTGGAAATTCCGGCTGAGAAAATCGTTGAAATGTTGGCTCCTCCACCAACCAATCCGGAAGAGCCACCACCACCACCACCGCCACCACCACCTCCGCCGCCGCCACCATCGGTAGAACAAATCAAGTTTACCGAAATTGAGGTAACGGAAGAGGAAGTGAAAGATCCGCCACCGGCTGTGGAAGAGTTGAAAGATCAAAACATTTCAACTACGACACAGGAAGGTGAAGAAGGTCCGGTAGGTCCGGTTGAAGTGGTAACCATCATTGAAGAAGTGAAACCAGAAGAGCCGGTTTCTTTCGCTCAAGAGATGCCACAATACCCGGGTGGTGAATTGCAAATGCAGAAGGACATCATGGAAAATGCTCCGTACCCTGAAATGGAAAAGGAGAATAATATCCAAGGTAAGGTCTACGTTCAATTCGTCGTTGAAAAGGATGGCGCTGTTACCAATGTACGCGTTCAGCGCGGCGTTCAGGGCGGACCTAACTTGAGCCGCGTTGCCGAAAATGCTGTAAAGAAGTTGAAGAAGTTTGCTCCGGCCAAGCAGAACGGTCGTCCTGTACGATTGGTCATGACCATTCCGGTAAACTTTACCCTGAAGTAATTCAGTTTATGATATTGAAACGGCCACCTATTGGGTGGCCGTTTTTGTTTATCCTGCTTTCTGTTGCTAGGGTATGCGGCTGACAGTGACTATCTTTGCTCCTTACAATTTTCCTGAAACCGTATGCATAGGACACACACCTGCGGAGAGCTTCGCATCGAACATATCAATCAACCGGTAATATTGAGCGGCTGGGTTCAGCGTACGCGCGACAAGGGCGGCATGCTCTGGGTCGATTTACGCGATCGCTACGGCATCACGCAATTGTTTTTCGAAGAAGGAAAAACGCCGAGTGAGATTATGGAGACCGCGCGATCTCTTGGACGAGAGTTCGTGATAAAGGCAACAGGCAATGTCATTGAACGTTTCGCTAAAAACCCGAACATGGTTACCGGCGATATCGAAATCCAGGTGACATCACTGGAAGTCTTGAACGCCAGCAAAACTCCACCCTTCACCATTGAAGATGTGAGCGACGGCGGTGATGATTTGCGCATGCAATGGCGTTACCTCGATTTGCGCAGAAATCCGTTGAAGAACAATTTGATGTTGCGTCACCGCATTGGTATTGAGACGCGCAAATACCTCGACTCATTAGCATTCATGGAGGTTGAAACTCCTTACCTCATCAAGAGCACGCCCGAGGGTGCACGCGATTTCGTTGTGCCTTCACGCATGAATAGCGGACAATTCTACGCGCTACCACAATCACCGCAGACCTTCAAACAAATTCTGATGGTGGCCGGTTATGACCGCTACTATCAGATTGTACGTTGTTTCCGTGATGAAGACTTGCGTGCAGACCGTCAGCCTGAGTTCACTCAGATCGACTGCGAAATGGCATTCGTTGAACAAGAAGATATCCTGAACACATTTGAAGGACTCGTTCGCCACCTGTTCAAAACAGTCAAAGGTGTAGACATTTCAAGTGTGCCTAGAATGACTTACGATGACGCCATGCGTCGCTTTGGTAATGATAAACCCGACGTTCGTTTTGAAATGGAATTCCAGGACCTTACGTCAAGCATGCAAGGTAAAGGCTTTCCAATCTTCGATAGCGCTGAAGCCGTTCTCGGAATCGTGATTCCGGGTTGTGCGAACTACACGCGCAAGCAAGTGGATGAACTGACCGACTGGGTAAAGCGCCCACAAATCGGTGCGAAAGGTCTGGTTTACTGCATGTACAATGAAGATGGCTCGTTCAAGTCGTCGGTCGATAAATTCTACTCAACCGAAGATTGGAAAACGATTGCACAGCAAGCGGGTGCAGCAGCGGGTGACCTGATGCTGATCCTTTCCGGTGATCTCCATAGCACGCGCAAGCAATTAAGCGAACTTCGCTTGCTCATGGGCACCAGGCTCAACTTGCGCAATCCTGAGGATTTCAAACCGTTGTGGGTTGTTGATTTCCCACTGGTGGAATGGATTGAAGAAGAAGGTCGCTGGTTTGCGATGCACCATCCGTTCACTGCACCCAAGCCGGAGCACTTCCATTTGCTGGAAACTTCTCCGGGCGACGCACGTGCCAACGCATATGACTTCGTGTTGAATGGCGTTGAAATCGGTGGTGGTTCCATTCGTATTCACGACCGCGATATTCAAGCCCGCATGTTCAACTTGCTTGGGTTTACGCCGGAAGAAGCACAGAAGCAATTTGGATTCCTCTTAAACGCCTTTGAATACGGTGCTCCTCCTCACGGAGGTATTGCTTTCGGATTCGATCGCTTGTGTGCCTTGTTTGGTGGTGTAGAGAGTATTCGCGACTTCATCGCATTCCCTAAAAATAACAGCGGTCGCGACGTCATGATTGACGCTCCGAGCACCATAGACAACAAGCAATTGGATGAACTGAGCATTGCCGTTCAACTTAAACCATGATAAAATGAAACGTTCGCTCCTTTATTTAATCGTACTTCTGATAGCAACGAGTGCATCAGGTTTTGCTCCATCGAGTAAGACTAACCTGAAGGGGACCATCAGTAATCCGCAACGTGATTTTTTCATCTTGAAAAACATGGGGCGGGCCGATACGGTGAAACTTGGTAAAGAGGGCGGTTTCGATTTGCTCATAGAACAAGTTTCGGCCAACTATTTCACGATTGAATACAATCGTCAAAGTCTGGTAATCTACGTGCTGCCCGCGGATGTCGTAACACTCCAGGCTCCGGGCATAAATCTTACTGACGCGAAGATTACCGGTTCAAGTGCACCCTATTGCAACTTCCTCATCGAGCGTCAAAAAGAAGAACGTCTCTTTCAAGCGGCATATCCCATGTATAAGGCAGGAACACTCGCCGGTGAACGCTACTTTACCGCACGTGACTCCGTTCGAAATGTTCGGCTGGCAGCGCTAGAAAAGGCAAAATCGTCACATGATTTCATCTCTCCGTTTTACAGTGCCGAGAAAAAGATTTACAACTTTCAGATGGGTTTGGATTTAATCAACTACCAAACTCAATCAGCAAAAATGGGTATGACGGTGATGCCCAAATCGTACGCCGATTTCATTGATAAGCTGGACGTCAATGATGAGACGATGGCCTATGATGCCGCATACAAATCGTTTACGCTGAACAGAGCCTCCTCCGCTGCTAATCAGCAATACCAATTGGACAGTGATAAGTCCGCTATTCATTATTACGAACTCACGATTGATGCATTGTGTAAGCTGGTTACCATCGAGCGCAACAAAAGTGTTTTGATCAGTGAATTGATGCCTCAGATAATTAAGGATTCCGGCACTGCGGATATGTCCGGATTCATTGCAACACTGGAGCGATGTTCCAAAGATGAAAAGCTGATTGCTTCGGTAAAAAAGTACGCTGCACAGTATGAGCATTTGAACAAAGGGCGCATTGCTCCGGACGCAGAGTTTTACGATGCCAACGGGAAGCCTTCCAAATTGAGTGATTACCGTGGTAAGGTCGTTTACATCGACACGTGGGCGACCTGGTGCGGCCCCTGCAAGCGTGAAATCCCGAATTTGAAAACACTGGAAGAAGAGTTTCACGATAAGAACATAACGTTCATTAGTGTTAGCACCGATCGTGATGTTGAGGCTTGGAAGTCTTTCATTGCGCGTGAATCGATGAGCGGCTTGCAATTGCATCAGAATGAAGCGCCCGGTAAGTCGATCAGCGAGCTTTATATCGTAAACTCCATCCCACGATTCATCTTGATTGATGAGGCCGGAAAAATTGTAAGCACGGATGCACCTCGTCCTTCAAGCGGACCGGAAATTCGCAACTTGCTCAACAGCGTTTTAAATGATTAACAGCAGAAGGTTTGCGCGGAAAAAACTTCCATGCACCTTTGCACCAAATAACAAAAGCATATGTATCCACCGGAATTAGTAGCCCCCATGCGCCAGGAACTGGACAACGTGGGATTTGAAGAATTGATGACCCCTGAAGCCGTTGATCAGGCCGTGAACAGCGCGGGCACTGTAATGGTCGTGTTGAATTCTGTTTGCGGTTGTGCCGCAGGAAGCATGCGCCCGGGTGTTCGCAAGGCAGTCCAAACTGCGGGGAAACTTCCATCGAAGTTGACAACAAGTTTTGCCGGTGTTGATCGTGAAGCGGTCGACCGTGCTCGCAAGTATATGTTACCCTATCCACCATCTTCACCGAGCATTGCGCTATTCAAAGATGGAGCGTTGGTTCACATGGTCGAGCGCCATCATATTGAAGGTCGCACGGCCGATATGATTGCCGAGCATTTGAAAATGGCATTTGAAGAATTTTGCTAAGTGAAAAAGCCTCATTACGAGGCTTTTTTTATGTTTCTTATCTAGAAGCTGATGGCAACTCCAACTTGGTATACCGCCTTGTTGGTTTTTGATTCCTTCAAATCAAAGGCAATGGAGTTGTCGTTATTGATGCTGATACTCTCATCATCGACGTACTGCACTTGACCTCCGTTGATGTTCTCATAACGACCTTCGATAAAAATTCCGGGGGCAACTCTCCAACGCAAACCAAGTGCCCAACCATAACAATAGGTCATGTCCAGATGATCACGATTGGTTGAGAGTTCGGAACTGTAACCGCTGTTATCGAGCGTAATGGATGTGGTCGTCTTGTACGTTTCCAGCCCGCTAAAAACATCCGCATAGGGTTGAATTCTTCCGGCAAGGGGCCTAAAACGGGCATGCACGAGATAACGTCCATTCGAACTTCGAATAGCCATCTTTCCTTCAGAATACACATTGCCGTTAATGGAATCCTGATTGATTAGTGCGACAATATCGCGATCGCTGGAACCCATGCTATTCCAAGCATAGCCTATTCCCCATTCAATGGGCGAGCGGAATATCGGCATTGAAAATGAGCAGCCGAATCCGACAGGAAGTCCTTTATAGTTTGTCGCGAATTCACCCAACGGCTGAGCCATCTGTAATCCGATATTCAGGTTCGGGGAGCGACGTTGCGACAGGGCATCCTTCCCCAAGAAGATTGTCGACAGGATCAGAATAAGCGTGATTGACTTTTTCATGGTGATGCATTTATTGACGCGCAGCCAAGGATTATGCCATGCCTGCAAAGATACCATGATTGGTATGACATTCTTGTGCATGACAGATACTAACTTAGCAGCGTGTCAAAGGTGTTAAAACATATTCTCGTTGTTGGATCCGGCGGACAGCTGGGTCACGCGCTTCGCAGCGCTAGCGCAGGATTCGCCGAATTTCGTTTCACCTTTTGGGAACGAGCGGATTTGGATATTAGTGTGGAATCTTGGGTGCTCGAACGCATCACGGCCTTGCAGCCTGACATTGTCATCAACGCGGGGGCCTATACCAATGTTGAACGCGCTGAAGATGACCATGAAGGAGCCGAAGCCGGAAACGCATTGGCACCTGGATATTTGGCGAAGGCTTGTAAATCGATCCAAGCCCTTTTAGTGCATGTTTCAACGGACTATGTTTTCGATGGCGGGTTGAACCGACCGTATACAGAAGAAGATCTTCCGCAGCCACTCAATTATTACGGTCTCTCCAAATTGAAGGGCGAGCGCTCGATCGATGCTGTTTTCGATCATTACTATATCATTCGGACTTCTTGGTTGTATGGCGCTTTCGGACACAATTTTTATAACACCATGCTCAGGCTAGCCAAAGAGCGCGGAGAGCTCTCTGTTGTAAATGATCAATTTGCTTCACCCACGTGGGCTGGTCTTTTAGCGCAGGATATCCTGTCCATGCTGCATAGGAAGTATTACGAAAGCGTGTCCATTCCTTGTGGTCTCTATCACTATACCCATGAAGGAACAGCCAGTTGGTGGGATTTCGCCCGGGCTATCATGGATGTTCATGGATTGAATGTACCTGTGCACGCCGTTGACAGCGGTCGCTTTCCAACCAAAGCCAAGCGCCCAACTTATTCGAAGCTGGATATTACCAAATGGAAGAATGCGACAGGACTGAATACATGTTCCTGGCAAGAAGCGCTTCAGCGCATGGTTAATCCGTAAGCACCTTCAAATCCTGAATGATAGGCAATTTCACGCTTTTGTCAGAACCCTGTAGGAAGCTACTTCTGATTTGACGTCCGATTTCGACATGATTCTTTACTTGTGGTGCACGATTTAAGTAGACGGTTTTGCATGCAGATTCAAAGGATGGATTTTCCGAAATGGCCTTCATGAAACAATCCACATCGAGGAGAGCATTTGTAACACCTGCACTGGTAAAAGGAAGTGCCACATGCGCAGCATCACCGAGAAGAAGCACATTGCGACTGTGAAAGCAGGGCAACACCTCAAAATCCGTCGTGTGCCAAACATAATTAGCCATCACCGATTCGCAGGCCATAAGTTCTCTAACCTCATCAGGGAATTCATTGACGATGGTCTTGCAAAATTCCGATATGGCCTCAGGGGAAGACAGATCAATTGTGCATAGTGTCACATCAAACTGTAAGAACCAAATGAGTTCTTCATCATTGCACGGTATGAATCCAATCGCAAGCCCTTTATCACGGCTGAGGTACTTGGTAAACATATGCGGGTGACGGTCAAACAAGTCTTTGTTCCTAATTGTTCCAAGAATTTCTTTGACCATTACCGGCGTGTATTGCGTGGGTCCGAACAAGGTCTTGCGCACGGCAGATCTTGCGCCATCAGCTCCGATAAACCAATCGCCATATTCAATATCGCCGTTAGTAAAAGCCGCCGCTACAACGATTTCATCGTGTATAATGAAATGTGAAAATGATCGGCCATACTTAATCGTCTCCTGCGGAAGTTGTGATGCCAGAGCCTGCATAGCCTCGCAGCGCTTCATGCATACCCACCCTTCCAATGAAATATCCTGCAGTACAACATCATCCGATTTTTTAAGCAGGAGTCTATCGATTGATCTTCCGGGCATGAGGTGATAGGGATCAACCTCAACGACTTTTTCCAATACCGTCATGGCATCGGGATGAATCAAAAACGCATGACCGTTGCTGTGTGTTTGCTCTTCGCGTTCGCATACCACGACTTCGAACCCTTGCTTTCGCATGGCGATGGCCAGTGACAATCCGGCTACACCTCCGCCGATAATTACCGTCTTCTTCATCGTGTTTGGATTTTTTTAATTCGATCAAAAGCTTCTTCAAGTATCGTTGCTGATGTCGCAAAACTGAGTCTGACGTGATTCTCCGCGCGAGATCCAAACCAGCGAGATAATCCAGGCACAACGGCCACCTTGGCCTCGGTAAGCCAAAGCCGTTGAATCTCCTCGGATGAAGCTCCTGTATCGGTGATATTCGCAAACGCCACGTAACATCCCGAGGGCAGGTGACAGCGCACTCCAGGAAGTTCATTCAATGAGTTTACCGTAAAGTCACGCATGCGATGCAGGTGATCAACAAAGGCGTTCAACCATTCACCGGCCTCTGTTAGGGCAGCAGCAGCGGCCACTTGCGCAAGCACATTACAGCCATGCACGGTTGAGCGATGACCTGAGGCCTCCATCAAGCATTCGAAGTGGGTTTGATTGAAGGCCAGTATCGCGCCGGCGCGTAATCCAGCTAAGCCGTATGACTTGCTGAAACCGGTTACCACGATGGTTCGTTGCTCGGCCGCGGGAATGGCTGCCATGCTGATATAAGTGCTCGGTTCAAATACGATGTCGCTCCAAATTTCGTCGGAGAGAATGAGCAAGTTGTTCTGCTCTGCAATGATTGCTAGCTGTTCCAACTCCTCACGGGTAAACACTTTTCCTGTAGGGTTGAGTGGATTGCAGAGACAAATAAGTTTTGTTCGGGGCGTAATCAACTGTTGCAAGCGATGCAAATCGATTGGATCATTCGAATCAAGCGGCACATCCAACAGCGTGGCCTGTGCCCCTGCTGCTTCAACACTGTGCTTGAAAAGAAAATCTACAGGGTTGAATACTACAGCTTCATCGCCTGGTTTTAGGAATGCCTTACAGACCGTGTAAATGCCGAAAGCAGCGCTATCACAAGCGATGACAAATTCCGGTTTTGCATTTACCTGCTTGCGCTCATTGTAGTTCATAGCCATGGCTTCCCTAAAAAAGGAAAGTCCTTCAGCCGGCGCATAGGACAGGTATCGATCATGAGCGTACCGAGCTATGGCATCGGCGATTTCGGGAGCACACGGAAAATCAGGATCAGCTGCGGTAAGCGGAATAACACCAGGCTCTACAGAGGCCCACCGCAGGTTAAATGCGCGTTGGCGCAATAGATCCATGCGAATCTGCTCATGATCGAAGAGCAACTCAGCCGAAGGATGAATCATACCGGGTGATTAGTTTGGTTAACTGCCGGTTAAGGGCAGAATTTATTCTAAGGCAAACAAATATAATCAACTCAGCATGTTAACACGCATTTGGTGTCTTTGGGCAGAATTACACCGTAAACACGACCTCTTCCAATGGAACACGGAAGCGTGGGCCATAGATTCCTTCAGGTATTCGCTTACCGCAGGTGATGACCATATTGATTTCCGCGCGTGACGGCAAATTCAGTAATTTCTTCAGGCGTTTACTGTCGAATCCTTCAACAGGGCAGGTATCATGACCTTCAGCCACCATAGAAAGCATGAACGTTTGGGCTGCAAGAGCGGCGCTTTTATGCGCTACGATACGTATATCGGTGCGATTCACCTGACGAACCATCGGGCGGCGAAGACCAATAAACCAAGCGACGAGCATCTTGATGCCTCCTCGAATTCCGAGTGGATCATTGTTATACAGGATGGGCATGAGTTTGCCGTAATAACTCAATGCGCTCTTTCCCTTGAACGCAGGGCGGTCACCTAAGTTGGTTTTAACGAACTCATAATTACTGCGGGCACGGTTGCGCCACAAATCGGGGCGAACAACAACGACCACCATCTCACGCGCTGTTTCGGTGGTGTTCTGACCCATGCAGTAGCGCGACAGTTCCTTCATTTTATCGGGTGTATTGACGCGATAAAACTCCCAGAGTTGCATGTTGCTGCTGCTAGGTGCAAGGTGCGCACGAGCCAAGCTTCGGGTAACCGCTTCGGGGTCATAATCGGTTGGATCAAATTTTCGAACAGCTCTTCGGGTGTTTACGATATCATCAAAACATGACGCACATCGACTTCCTAGTGTTTCCATGCCGCTAAATTACTGATGCAATCTTCCAATGAATCCGAATGAAATGCATCAGATGCCGAATCCAAATCCTAACGCTACGATAATCCCACCGGGAGCTATCATGCGGACAACCATTTTTGAGGTATCCGATAGCGTTTCACCTGAAATGACGCGATATGATATTCCATTGATGGGGAATGAATAGCCGGCTTGTATAAAGAAGCGATGATACTGCTGGACCTTAAACGCTCGATACCACGCTAGTTGCAAATTGGTTTGGGCATTAAGTTCCAACTTTACTGTTTTGGTTTCCTCATTGGATAATTCCATTTCGATTTCCATTTCCGGCAAACCGGTAGCGTAGGCAAGACCAGCCGTGAGTGCGCTACCTTGCTGCATGCAACCACTGTAGAAATAACGAAGTTCGCCTGCAGTTTTAAATCCCCATGAGCCAATACCTCCGGACAAACCGACCTGCAAATTATCGAGCATTTTGATGTCGACGCCGACACCAGCCATTCCATAATTGGAATTGATTCCTGTTCCCAACGTGATAAAGTTGGATCTGCACTCGACGGCTGCGCTTGGCTCCTGCGTGCTAACCTGTGCACATGCATTGAGACTTGTCCACAACAAAAATCCAGTGGCCACTAATTGAATTGTTTTCATGTTGTTTGGTTTTTGTTTGACCAAACATCAGGAAGCGAAAAGGCACATGGGATGACCCTTGCTTTAGCTGATCGTGAGAGAAATCAAAAAGTGCGTCGGAACTACCCTTCAGATGGAAGAATAGAAAACCTTGCCAACTCGTTGGATGTGATCTTTGAATGCCGGTTGACTAAGTGCATTATAGTCGACTAGATCAACCAAAAATAGTAGCCCCGACGGGAATCGAACCCATATCAAAAGTTTAGGAAACTTCTATTCTATCCATTGAACTACGGGGCCAAGGGCGCGCGAATATACACACGCTATTTGATGGAATAAAGATGCATCAAACTGTCGGTCGACCATGTTTCTTGAGCACCGCGTGACCGGAGTTCATTCACCCAAGCTGCATACGCCACACTATCTTCAGCCGGGGCTCGTCCAATTGTCAACACATAGAGGTGTTCCGTTGGAAAAATGTCCAAGATCTCTCGTGGATTGCGTTGCCAGCCTTTATCGAACATGGCCACCAGTTCTTCGCGATTTCTGAAGTCGGGCTTCCACATCACCGGTGCGTAAATCTTGTGAGCACCAAGTGCATCGACCATAACCACATCGTGATGATTGCCCAAATATTTTGTCACGTGTTCTAGGGGCCAGTCGTATCGAAAACGGTGAACCAGCAGCACACCCGGCTCCTGGATAGCAGACTTCATTTCACGGATATCCCGCATGAAATAAGATTGCTCGTTGTGATAGCTTAGGATTTTGTGTGCATGATCGAACGATACGATGACCAACGCGCTTACGGCAAGCCATTGCAAAATGGACGAACGTATGCACGACAGGATAAAGATGGACATAACAGTCACCAGCAGATAATTCAGCCGAACCGTTAGCGCACCGCCACCACTGGATGCATCCGGCATCACAAAGTAAAGCGTTGCCAGCGTGAGCATATAACCGGCAAGCATGAGCATTGCCTGCTTGGGGTTCTTCTCCCGATAGTTTTGAAGGCCTTTAAACAAGGACAAGACAACGTCCGCAATAAGTGCCACCGCGGGCACCAACCAATACCAGCGCGTAAAGGCAAACTCATGTCGGTGATTAATGATGAATCCTTGCATGACGCCCCATTGCCGCCATTGTTCAGATTTTTCTATAAAAACGTAGTTCGAGGTTTCGGCATCATGAAACTGATAGACGGCAATCAATAGCACCACAGGCAGTGCGGCGAAAAACAGAGGTTTCATACTCCGCCACAACAAGCGCCAACGCCATTGATGATTCGGAATTCGATTGAATACGCTCAACAAGTAAGCAATTGCTACCATCGCGCAGGCAATGACCGCAGGAACTAAATGGAGCAGGTAGACCAGCACCAACATGGACGCAAGTATGACCATTTGAAATCGCACCAGCACGCCCTCCCAAATCTTATCGATATGCCGCGCAGCATATCCTGCAGTCCAAAACATTGCCGCAACACCCAAACTAAAACTGTAAAAACCGGAAAACAAGGGAGTATTGATCAGAAAGCAGATAGGCAGTAATGCCATTGCAAAGGACAACTTCAATGAACGCAAGAAATATTGCAACGCAGCAAACTGAGTAAGCATGCACAGCACCAGCATGGTTCGATCGGCGTAGTCTTCTCCGACTAACAACATGACCACCAACAAGATGTAATGTCCCAGTAAATTGGGTGAAATAAACGTGTTCAGTTCGAAATAGCGCTCAAACAAACTGTCTGATTGCGTTAGCAGTGCATGAATGACCTTAGCGTTGTGGATATGGCCGGGACCATCCAACGTGGTAAACGCCGATGCTGTTAGGAAAGGATAGATAAACGCACAAAAGACCGTCCAGCCTAGAAATCGACTGCCTTTTTCCGAAAGGAGATATCGTTTAACGGCCTGGTTCATGGTGCTTTTCACGGTGCGGGCGAAGGTAAGTGCATGTCGGATAACGGGCAACACCCTAGAGGCGGACCGTGTTCCTCAATCATGATATACCTCAGTCAATGGGCAATTGTTGAAATAAACAAGGGTAGTTTTAAAACTTATAATAGATGCCCCGCGTACAACGTCCACATTGATCGAACATTACCGTTGGAATGAGCACCCCTCTACCCGGTATTGATCATCCACCCTTTAAAAACATCAACAACATGCACAGGAAGAATGCTTATGGTTTGTTTTCGTTGCTGCTAGGTTTCAGCATTTTGCTGGCCTCATGCGGCGAATCAACCGATCAAAAAACGACTCAACCGCCCGTTCAAACGACATTGGATTCCGCTGAAGTGGCACGAATGAAGGAACTCGAGAAGATTTTCTTCTCCATTCCATCACCCATGGAGATGTCGTCACTCATCAAAGAGAAAGGATATCAATTCGATCAGAACAAACTGATTGCCACAAGCAATGTCGACAAATACACCGGTGAATCTCGTCAAGCCATCATGCTGGGTGTTTACGGTGCAGATTTGAGCTATACCGCCATTTTCGATCAAAAGCAAATGACCATGGAATACTTCGCGGCAGCACAGAAGCTAGCGCGCAGCATGGGCGTTGATGGTGCGCTCACCAATGACCTGATCGAGCGCCTGGACAAGCATCAGGAGAATCGCGACTCGATGCTCCACATCGTTTCGGAAGCCTATGCTGACCTGAATGGTTACTTGAAGGAAAACCAGCGCATTGAAGTTTCCGCTATGATTGTAGCCGGAGGCTGGATCGAGGCACTTTACCTCTCTACTATTTATGGTAACGATGGTAGTACGGATTTGCGTCAGCGCATTGCTGAGCAGAAGTACGCCCTCAACAACCTCATGAGTTATTTGGATAAGTTCGGAGACACAACATCACTGAAGGAATTGCGCTCCGACCTAAAGACTATCCAAGATGCCTATGCCGGTGTTGGCGAGAACAAGGGTAAGACCACCTCCTCGAAGGATGATAGCGGGACTATGGTTATAGGCACAACAACCACACTCAGTATGGACGATGCTACGCTCGCAACCATTGCAACTTTAGCCAAGAATATTCGTACGAAATACACCGCGCTCTAAACCCACCCTAAAAAGCAGAGAATATGAAACTCATCAAAATACTTCTACCGCTGCTGATGCTTATGCCATTGGCTTCAGATGCGCAATGCAGAGCATTCACCAAGAATCAGTGCTTGCCGCAACTCGACGGGTATGTTCAAAACGATAACTACAACTCAGCAATGTTGGTACCGGGTGATGACGCAGAATTACTGCTCACTTTTTACGGTGGCAAAGAATACCGTCTGGTGATTTGCGCTCACCCTATTTTGGGAAGCGCCGATTACGAAGTGACGGACACCAATGGTGACTCTATCTTCAAGGGCAATTCGGCAACCGGAAACAGCTTTGACTTCAAGATGGTGAACACGCAGCAATTGATTGTGAAGCTGCACATTCCCGAGCAGAAGTCAGCGGTATCGGTGCACGAAGGCTGTGTATCGGTGCTGGTAGGCTCCAAAGAATCGAATTAAGAATTTTCCTCCGCTTAAACTGGAAATAAGTGGAAATGCCGGAGTGACCTGAGTGTCACTCCGGCATTCCGCTTTCTAGGCCGTCTGTTTTCGACTCAAAATTTGCCCTTATTATGACTTCAGTAGGGGAATGTGTGGTCGGACTTGTCTTACATTCGTTACCTCGATATTCATGGTAAAAGCAAAGGCAATAGGCTTGTGGTTGGGGTGCATGCTTTTAGGCATTGCATCCTTAGCTACACACAACCGCGCCGGGGAAATTACCTATGAGCATGTAGGAGGTTTCACCTACCGGGTCCGCATCACCACGTATACCAAGCAAAGCGCTATTGCCGATCGCAATTCACTGAAAATACGCTGGGGCGATGAGGGTCCGAATACGACGGAGAATGATCTCGACAGTTTGTTTCGCACCAACCAGGTGTTGAATGTCGGTATCGACGTAAAACGCAACGAGTATTCCGGATTGCACACGTATAGCGGTCCGGGGACGTTTGTTATATCCGTTGAAGATCCCAACCGTAATGCCGGCGTATTGAACATCAACAACGGAGACCCGGGCACACCTGAAGCGGAAAAAACTTCAACTTCCGTGATGGCTGTTTTCGCCATTCGATCGGTGCTCGTGATTCGTCCGGGTAATGGCGGCCACAACAACTCAATCAAATTTCTGAATCCACCCATACAGGACGCTTGCATCTATCAACCCTGGATTCATAATCCCGTCGCATTCGACTCCCTGGAAGGCGACCAACTCGTGTTTTCGTTAGTGTCTTGCCTGGGGCTGAATGCCGAGCCTTTGGACGCTTGGGAGTCGCCCAACGATTACACTGATGATCCTACGGATGTTTTTTCAATTAACCCCGAAAATGGCGACATCACTTGGGACACGCCCCTAGTAGCGGGCGAATACAACGTGGCTTTTGAGGTAAAGGAATACAGGCAGGGCCTGTTTGTGGGCTCTGTGCAACGTGACATGCAGATTACGGTTGTGACTTGCGCCAATGTACCTCCGGAAATTGCTGAGCTCCCGGACTATTGTATTGGAGCCGGTGAGTTGCTGCAGTTTCAATTAAACTATTCCGATCCGAATGGAAGTGCTTTTCAAATCGACATTGATGCACTTGGAGGACCAATGACCGATGTAGAGCATGTGGCTATCTACGACGATGTTTCTCGCTTTTTCAGCTGGAACCCCCAGTGTGCTGAGGTGCGCTCAGAACCCTACTTCGTTTCTTTTTTGGCCACAGACCAAGGGAACATCCCGCTGACGGATGTTGAGACGGTCAGCATTCAGGTCGTTGCTCCCGCCGTTGAAAATCCATTGGCAGAAGCCGTCGGTAATCAAATGAATTTGAGTTGGAATTTGACGCCGTGCTACAGCGCATTTGAGCCG
>Ga0114979_10001456_pt1 | contig 15984 bp, 9 predicted proteins | sample S_140625_EF_Meta_FD_87315 | JGI IMG/M metagenome (GOLD analysis project Ga0114979, IMG submission 87315) | Freshwater microbial communities from Lake Simoncouche, Canada to study carbon cycling - S_140625_EF_MetaG | ecosystem: Environmental > Aquatic > Freshwater > Lake | place: Lake... | reverse complement strand
GCGTCCGGCTTCTCCGTCCAGTCGTTGGCGCGGCTGCCCAGGTTGAGCTCGCTGGCCATGGTCTTGCGGTAGCCGAGCTTGCGGATGATCTCCAGCACGTCGGTCCACGAGGGGAAGGTCTTGTGGTTGACGCGCTTGAAGGCGTCGATGGCCAGCAGGAACAGGTACTGCTCCCTGTTCATCTCGCCTTCCTCGGCGGTCTTCACGAAGTCCGTCAGGCGGCGGCCCGGGCCGCGGCGACGCTCGAGGTTGGTGGGATCCACCGCCCCTGCCGCGGCTGCCGCCTTCTCCGCCTCGGTGCGGCGGTCAAGGCCGGTGCGGCGGTCGACCACCTCTCCCCACGGCGGGGTCGTCCCGGACTTCGGTGCGGGGTCATCGGAAGAACGGCGAGATTCGCTTGCCATGGCAGCGAGTGTAGCCGTCCGCGCACTGCGCCATCACGGCACCACTGCATGGCTGCATGGTTACGATGCGGCCGATGCCTTCGATGCACGCGCCGCGGCCCCGATCGTCCCGTCCCGCCACCGCACGCCTGGCGGCCATCGCGCTCGCCGCGCTGTGCCTGGGTTCCGCGGCGATGGCGGTGCAGGCACCTGCGAAGGACCCGGCACCCGCCGTTGCACCCGCCGCGCCCACACAGGCACCCGCCGTGGCCCAACGCACGGACGTGCTCCCGCGCGTCCTGGTGTTCAGCCGCACCACGGGATTCCGGCACGTGTCGATTCCCGACGGCATCAGCGCCATCCGCGAGCTCGGCACCGGCCGCTGGAGCGTGGATGCCACCGAGGATCCCGCCGTCTTCACCGCGGACAACCTCCGCAGGTACCGCGCCGTGGTCTTCCTCTCGACCACCGGCAACGTGCTCGACGACGCGCAGCAGAAGGCGTTCGAGGACTACTTCCGCGCCGGCAACGGCTGGGTGGGGATCCATGCCGCCGCGGACACCGAGTACGAGTGGCCGTGGTACGGCAAGCTGGTTGGCGCGTGGTTCAAGGGGCACCCCCGCAACCAGCAGGCGACGGTGAACGTCGAGGATCGCACGCACCGGTCCACGGCGATGCTGCCTGCGGAGTGGAAGCGCCTGGACGAGTGGTACTCGTTCCGCAGCAATCCACGCAGCGACGTCCATGTGCTGGCCTCGCTCGACGAGAAGAGCTACGACCCCGAGAAGGTGCCCATGGGCGATCACCCCATCGCCTGGTACCACGAGTTCGACGGCGGGCGTGCCTGGTACACGGCGCTCGGCCACACCAAGGAGAGCTACTCCGAGAAGCTGTTCCTGGAGCACGTGCGCGAGGGAATCGAGTGGGCGGCCGGGATCCCGGCGAAGGCCGTGCCGGCGAACGGCGCCGCCCCCGCAACGCCCGCTCCGGCCGCCAAGCCCGCCGCCGCCGCGCGCGGTGAGCGGATCCTTGCGCAGGCACCTGCCATGCTTGCCGCCATCCCCACCTCCATCATGCTCGGCGGCGGGTTCCTGATCGCGGCCATCATGCTCGGTGCCACCGGGCAGGGCGTGAAGGGTCCGATCCTCAACTGGGTGTTCCCCGGGCTTGGCCACATCGCGCTCGGCTACCGCCGTCGCGGCATGCTTGCCATGGTGGCCATCCTCGGCATGTTCGCCGGCGGGCTGTTCATCGGCGGCCTCGACGCGGTGGACAGCGTGGAGGATGGGCCGTGGTACATCGCGCAGTCGGGCAACGGTCCCATTGCCTTCGCGGCGGACCTTGCCAACCAGCAGCTGCTGAAGAAGGGAAAGGTGGGCGAACTCCTCCCCGCACCCTCGCCCACGGATCCCTCGGGCCGTCCCGCGCCGGGACAGCACTATGTCTCCACGTTCAAGGGGATCGGTGCCGCCAACGAGTTCGGCACGCTGTTCATCGCCCTCGGCGGCATGATGAACTTCATCCTGGTCATGGACATCAGCCGCCGCGAGCGGGCGGAATCGCCGAACGACTGACCGCATCGCGCGTGCACGCGGGCTCGCGGCGCGCGCCGTGCCTCACTCGTGGGCTTCGCCGAACAACCTGCCCGCCACCGGGACCAGCCGTTCCGTCAGGCTGATCGCCACCTCGTCCCCCGCCTCGAAGCGCGTGTCTCCGCGCACGCGCTGCGTGCGTGCGCCGCGGATCACCAGCGCCACGGTGATCTCGCCCGGCATGTGCGCCTCCGCCAGCGTCTTCCCCTCGATCGGCGCGCCCGGCTGCACCACCATCATCATCATGCGGGTGTCGAGCGGCGTCTTGGTGACCATGTCGATGGTGGTCGAGGGCCGCGGCGCCGGCGGCAGCCGGAGGCGCAGGAGGCGCATCGTCCACCGCACCGTGGCGCCGGGGATGATGCTGCCCACCACCACGCACATGAACACCACCGCGAATGCCCGCGACATCTGCCCGGAGCCCTCCGCCGACTGCGCGCTGAGGAGCGGGATGGTCATCAGGATGATCGGCACCGCGCCGCGCAGCCCGAGCCACGCCACCGCCACGGCCTCGCGGAACGAGTAGCCGAACGGGAGCAGGATGGTCATCACCGCCAGCGGCCGCGAGACGAACGCGAGCGCCAGTGCCAGGAAGATGCCGGCGCCCACCAGGCGCGGGTCCATCAGCGCCTGCGGCTGCACCAGGAGGCCCAGCACCAGGAACATGACGATCTCGGAGAGGTAGGCAAGCGACGCGTGGAAGCGGACGATGGTGCTGCGGAACGGCAGGTCCGAGCTGTTTCCCAGCGTGAGCGCGGTCATGAACACCGCCAGCAGGCCGCTCGCGTGGAGCATCTCCGCCGCGCCGTAGGAGAGGAGCGCCAGCGCGATGGTGATGATGGGGTAGACCTCGGGCGAGTCCTCCTCGAACGCCGCCAGCGCCAGTCCGCTCACCCAGCCGATGGCCAGGCCGATGACCGCGCCGGCACCCATCTTCCAGGCGATGTCCTGGATGCTCCAGGCGTCGAAGCCGCCGCCCGTGGCCATCTGCGCGAACGCCGCCACCAGCACGAACGCCATCGGGTCGTTCAGGCCGCTCTCGAGCTCGATGGTCTCGCGCACTCGCCCGCCGATGCGCTCGTTTCCGAGGACCTGCAGCACGCTGGCCGCGTCGGTGGAGCCGAGCACGGCGCCCAGGATCAGCGCCACGTGCCACGGCACCCCGGGCGCCACCAGCCAGAAGATCAACGCGGTGGTGAGCGTCACGATGGTCACGCCCACCGTCGCCAGCGTGATCGACGGCATCCAGATCCCGCGCGTGCGGCGGATGTCGGTGCTCAGGCCGCCATAGAAGAGGATCAGCGCCAGCGCGATGTTCCCCACCGAGTACGCGCCCTCGTAGGTGGCCACGCTGTCGCGCAGGTCGGCCTGCCCGCCGAGCACCATGCCCACGCCGATGAACCCGAGCGCGGTGGGGATGCCGATGCGGCTGGCCACCTTGGTGCCCAGGGCCGCCATGGCGAGCATCAGCCCGACGATGACGAGCACCACGGGCAGGTTCTGGAGGATCACGGGTTGCATCTTGAGTGCGCGGTGCGCCCCGCCGTGGCAGAATAGCCGCATGGCAGCAGCATTCCCCTTCGTCGAGCGCGTCCGGTTCGAGGGTCCCGACTCCAGGAATCCGTTCTCGTTCCGGCACTACGACCCCGACGCGGCGGTGGACGGCAAGCCCATGCGCGACCACCTGCGCTTCGCGGCCTGCTACTGGCACACCATGCGAAACGGGCTCGGTGACCCGTTCGGCATGCCCACCGCGCTGATGCCGTGGGACGACGGCACCGACGCGGTCAGCAACTGCCTGCACCGCGCCGACGCGTTCTTCGAGTTCCTCGAGAAGTGCTCGATCGACCGTTTCTGCTTCCACGACCGCGACATCGCGCCCGAGATGGGCACGCTCCGCGAGTCGAACGCCATGCTCGACCGCGTGGCGGAGCACTTCGCGCAGCGCATGCAGGCCTCGGGCAAGAAGCTCCTCTGGGGCACCGCGTGCCTCTTCGCGCACCCGCGCTACATGGCGGGCGCCGGCACCAGCCCGGACGTCCGCGTCTTCGCGCACGCCTGCGCGCAGGTCAAGCACGCCATGGAGGTGACGCACCGCCTCGGCGGCGACGGCTACGTCTTCTGGGGCGGCCGCGAGGGATATTCCAGCCTCCTGAACCGCGACATGCCGCGCGACCTCGGCCACATGGCCAGGCTCCTGCAGATGGCGGTGGACTGGAAGAGCGAGCTCGGCTTCCGCGGATCGCTCTTCATCGAGCCGAAGCCGCGCGAGCCATCGGTGCACCAGTACGACTTCGACTCCGCCACCGTGCTCGGCTTCCTGCGCGAGCACGGGCTGATCGGCAAGGTCACGCTCAACATCGAGACCAACCACGCCACGCTGGCCGCGCACGACATGGAGCACGAGCTGCGCGTGGCCGCGGCCGCGGGCGCGCTCGGCTCGATCGACGCCAACATGGGCACGCCAAACTGCGGCTGGGACACCGACCAGTACCCCACGGACTACGCGCTGGCCACGCGTGTGATGGAGGTGGTGCTCGCCACCGGCGGCTTCACGAACGGCGGCCTCAACTTCGACGCCAAGCGGCGCCGCGAGAGCTGGCGGCCCGAGGACCTCTTCCACGGGCACATCGCCGGCATGGATGCGTTCGCGTTCGGCCTGAAGGCCGCGGCCGCGCTGCGCGCCGACGGTCGCATCGCCGCCGCACTGCGTGCGCGCTATTCCTCTTGGGACGGCGACCTCGGCCGCCGCATCGAGCAGGGCGGGGCCTCGTTCAACGAGCTCGAGCGTGCGGTGATCGACGAGCAGGTGGGCCCGCCCGCGAGCGGCGCGCAGGAGCGCCTCGAGGACACGTGGAACGCGGTGGTGTGGGACGGGCGCGCGCGGCGGTGAGGTGCGTCGCACCGCGTGACGTGGCGGCGTTCGGTTTTTCGACGCGCAGGGCTTCGACGTCCTCGGCTTCGACGTTCAGGGCTTCAGCGTCACGCGTCGGTACGTGCCGTGGTTCTCGTTGGCGATCGCCTGCAGCGACTGCACGTCGTATTCACTGGCGAACGCCACGGTGTTGATCTGTGTCAGGCCGCCGGCATTGCCGCGCTCGATCTCGGCACGGAGATCCCGCAGGTCCTGGTCGTTGAACTCGCCGTCGGTGAGCAGGAAGATGGCTTCCGGCTTCATCTCCAGCGCCATGCGCATCGAGTCCCAGGTGCCGCTGCCGGACTGCGGGTCGGGCGCGCGGCGCTGCACCCAGCTGATGGCCTGCTGCCTGTTTGCGGCCGTGGACTTCACCCACTGCTGGGCCGGCGGCATCGGAACGGCGTTTGTCCAGACATCGCTGCCGTCGGCCTTCTTGACGAGCCGGGCCCCTTCCCCCGGCGAGAGGCCGAACAGGATCACCGTGAACCGGCAGCCATCGCGGAGCCCGTCGATGCTGCGCCCGAGCTCGCGCTTCAGGAACTCCTCACGGCCGTCCGCGTCGCGCATGCTGGCGGAGAAGTCCACCAGGTAGATGATGTCCTTCGCCTCGGTGCGCACGCCCATGAAGGTGGTGCCGCCGCCACCGCCCGCGCCGGCGCGGCCCTCGCCGTCGTTGCCATTCTTCTTGCCCACCGCGGTGGCGGTCTGCGGCGGGTCCACGGTGTCGTTGGCGTCCGGGATCTTGAAGCTGAACTTCGGGACTTCCTTGCTGTCGCCCGTGACGAGCGATTCGCCGTCCTTGGCGTTGGCCATGGCCACGGTTCCGCTGCGCTGTCCGCGCGGCGCCGAGTCCGTGGCGGTGCCCGACGCGCCGCGGCGGTCGCCCTGCTTGCCCGCGCCCGGGCCGTCGCCCGCGAGCGCGCTGCCGCTGCCGGTGCCCGCGCCGAAGCCGTCGCCCGACCCGGTGCCGTAGCCGCCGCCGAGCGTGCCGGCGGTATCGGCGTTGGGATCGCCGCCCGAGGGCACCAGCATCATCGCCGCGATCACCACGCCGAGCGCCAGCAGGAAGCACCCGCCGATCGCCATCATGGCCGAGTTGCGCTCGCGCGCGTCGCAGGACGCGCCGGGATGCGAGGGCCAGGGGATGCGGGAGAGGAGGCTCATGACGTGGAAGGTGTACCTATGGCACCGTGGGTGCGCCGGGCGGCGGCACGTAGCGGTAGTCGCCGCGATTCTCGCGGGCGATCTTCTTCAGCTCCTCCTCCTCGGCCCGCTCGTGGAACGCGATGGTGTTGATGGAGGTGCGGCGACCCACGTTTGCTGCGTCGATCACGCGGTTCACGACTTCCGCGCTCAGGAACTGGCCATCGGTCATCAGAAAGATGGTCTCCGGCTTCAGGCCAAGCGCGAACTCCATCGCCCGAGACGGATCCGTCCCGCCGCGCGTGTCCATCGAGTCGATCCATGCCTTGGCGAGGCTCTTGTTCCGCGCCGTGGCGGCAACCAGATGGCCGGGCGGCATCACCATGAATCCGTCGTCGAAGAAGATCACCAGGAAGCTGCCGTCCTCGGGCAGGCGCTCGATGCTCCGCTTGAGTTCCAGGCGGGTGTGCGCGAAGCGGTCGCCGTTCATGCTGCCGGAGAAGTCGATCACGTAGATCACGTGGCGGGCATTCGACTTCACCCCCATGAACTCGCTGCCTGTGCCGCCCGCCTTCCCGGAAGCCCCGCGCGTGGGCCGTCCGTCCGGAACGCCGGGTGCCACCGGCGCAGGCGTCACCACCTTGGGCGGTGCGGGCTCGTCGGGAAGCTTGAAGCTGAAGCGCGGGACCTCGACCGCCTCGTTGGCGCCGGACTCGGTGTCCGCGGCAGCCACGGCTTCGGCAGTGCCGTTCGGATCGCCGGGCGGCGGCGCAACTTCGTCCGGCCCGTCGGCCAGCCGCCCGCGCCCATCCTCGCCCGCGCCGGGGCCGTCGCCCTCGATGCCCGAGCCCGTGCCGCTTCCCGCACCGATGCCGCTCCCCGTTCCCTGCCCGATGCCCGACCCCGCAACGTTGCCGCCCGCGCCGCCTCCACCGAGCCCGCCGCCGCCCGGTGCGAACACCGCGGCCAGCACCACGCAGAGCGCCAGGAGGAACGCCACGATGATCGCCAGGATCGCCGACGCGCGTTCGCGCGGTTCGCAGAGCGCTTCGTCGTCCAACGCCGGATCCGCAACCGCAATGTGCGGTTGGGGGCCCTTCGCCGGAGGCAGCGCGCTGTGCGTCGTCACATGATTAAGGGTACGTCGCGAACCCCGTGTGGCCAAGCGTGCGTATGCCTGCTGCGGGTACCTTTCCCGGGAGTCCGTGGCGGTGCCGAAGGCGCGGTGCGCCGACCGCCCGCAGGTCGCAGGATGGAAGCATGGGAACGCCGCGCGTTCCAAGGAACCACGTGAGCAGGAAACTCAAGCCGAGCGCCGTCTGCCCCCACTGCTGGCACCGATTCCGGCCGGACGAGACGCTGTGGGTCGCCGCGCACCCGGAACTCCTGGGCGATCGCCTGCTCACCGCCGAGGACCCGGTCCGGTTCCTGCCCTCGCGATTCACGCCTGCCGGCGAGGCGCTGGACCCCGCCGGATCCAAGACCCGTCGCCTGGCGTGCCCGCACTGCCACCTGGAGATCCCGCAGCTCGTCCTTGAGCGGCCGATGGTCATCATGAGCCTCGCGGGCAGCCCCTCGAGCGGCAAGAGCTACTTCCTGGCGAGCGCCATGTGGAAGCTGCGCGAGGACCTGGCGCGCTACTTCTCCGTGGCGTTCACCGACACCGACCCGGGCATGAACCGCGCCATCACCGACAACGAGGCGCGGCTCTTCCTCAACGAGGACCAGACCGCCTCGGTGGCGATCGACAAGACCGAGCTGGAAGGCGCGCAATACAACTCGGTGCAGTTCGATCCGGGCGTGGCCACCATGCTGGCGCACCCGTTCATCTTCACGGTGCGCCCCTCGCGCGACCACGTGAACGGCCACGCGCCCGACCGGCTGACGCAGCTCTTCACGCTCTACGACAACGCTGGCGAGCACTTCTTCCCCGGCGCCGACACCGCGCGCGCACCGGGCACGCAGCACCTGGCCAAGGCACAGGTGCTCATGTTCGTCTTCGATCCGACACAGGACGTGCGCTTCCGTCAGCGCCTGGCCGGCGTGAGCGGCGATCCGCAGCTGGCGCCCGGCGCCAAGACCACGCGCCAGGACCAGCTGCTGGTGGAGATGGCGCGCCGCATCCGCATGCACGCCGGTCTCGCAGCGCAGGAGCGCGTGCCGAAGCCGCTCTTCGTGATCCTCTCCAAGAGCGACATCTGGGCGCCGCTCCTCAAGGAGGAGGACGGCTCGCCGGTGGACGTGGCCACGTCGCCCTACGCGCGCGAGCGCCCCGGCCTCGGCAAGGCGAGCATCAAGCGTGTCGACCGCGTGAGCGAGCGCATCCGTGCGCTCCTCACGGAAGTGGCGCCGGAACTCGTGGCCGCGGCGGAGGACGCCTTCGAGCGCGTCATCTTCGTGCCGGTGAGCTCGCTCGGAACCTCGCCGGTGATGGACCCCGCGTCCGGCCTGCTGAAGGTGCCGGTGGCACGGATCTCGCCGCGCTGGGTCACCGTGCCGTTCATCTACACGCTGGCACGCTGGTCCACGCACCTGGTGGCCAGCGACAAGACCGATGGCGCCGGCGAAACAAGCTTCGGCCAGCCATCGGATTCCGCAGACCTGGATCCTTCGTGACGCACCCGCACACACAGGACGCACCACGCCGCCATGGCGCTTGAACTCGTCTACACCTCCGCAGCGAAGGGACTCCGCGCCGGGACCAGCGGGTTCTGCACGGTTGCCATGACCAAGGGCTTCCCGCCCGCGCTGGTACCGCGGCTCGAGGCGCTGGGCGGGTATCGCGCGGGGCCGTCCGGCGACGGTCCGGTCTCGTACTGCTTCTGGCGCGTGGAGACGGCCACCGGCATCGCGCACGTGCTGTCGATCGTGGGTCCGGCGCCGCCGGACCACACGGCGCGCACCAACAAGATCGCCACGTACCTGGTGCTCGCGCCGGATGAGCTGGTGGCGGCGGGCCCCGCGGCGCTCCTGGCACGCGCGGGGCTCCTGCGCCGCGAGTGGAGCGGTGCGCCCGCGTGGATCGAGCAGGCCGTGCGCGTGCCCGCTCCGGGCGATGCGTCACCGCGCCCGTGCGCTGCGTGGCAGGCCGCGGCCGGCGATGCGGGCTGGGCAGGGGTGCTCGCCAGCAACTTCCTGCGCGACCAGTCGAAGCCCATCCACGTGATCTACGGCGCGGGCGTCGATCCGCTGCCCCTGGTGGACGAGGCCATCCGCCTGCTGCCCGACTGGGCACGCTGGCGCGCCACGTTCTCCACGTACTTCCTGCAGCCCGTGGCCGGCACACCGTGCGCGTGGCGGTTCTGCCTCGAGGGAACGCCCGCGGCGGACGCAGCGCGCCAGTCGAAGGGACTGCTGATCGACCTGACCCGCACGCTCGGCGTGGTGCCCGACTCGCGCTTCACTCGCATGGCGCGCACGGGGATCGACGAGGAAGCGGTGGCCGCCACCGCAGCGAAGGCGCGCGCACCGTCGCGCACGTCTGCTGCGGCGAAGGCAGCGGCTGATGCTCCCATCGGGCTCGCGCCGGAGACGGACGATGGCCGACCGCGTTCGACGCGCCTGCCGCTGGTGATCACCGATGATCAGGAGACCGCCCCGGAGGTACCCGCGGCGCAGCCCGTGAAGCCGGTGATGATCGCGCTGGTGGCTGCGGTGCTGACGCTCCTTCTCCTCCTGGTGATCGTGCTGGTGAGCAGCGGTGCGAAGGGCAAGGCCGGCACGGAGACGGCGGAACCGGCGGCGCCCGCAGCGCCTTCCTCGGAGGGTGCGCCCACCGGCACCGGTGCCGCGGCTGCACCGATGAAGGCACCGGCGCTGACGCTTTCGCCGGACGGCGTGCCGGAGAAGCCGGCAGAACCGCCATCGCCTCCGCCGTCGACGCCGCCATCGTCGCCTGCCGAGGAACCAGCGCCTGTCGCGCCCGCGCCGTCTGCGGCGCCGGTGGATCCCGCGCCGCCGGTCGCGCCGCCGGCCGTTGCGCCCGTTGCGCCCGTTGTGCCCGCTGCACCCGTTGCTCCGCCCGCGCCCGTCGCTCCGCCCGCGCCTGTCGCGCCGGTGGCGGTCCTCCCGGTCGCGCAGTGGACGATGTCGTTCTCCGGTGGCAACGGCACCGAATCGCTCTCCGCCAGGTGCGACGTGCCGATCGCCAAGGCGCGCTCCGCTCGCATCGTGCTTCCCAAGGAACTGGTGGACGCGGGAGCGAAGGTCGGCGAGCGAAACGCCGTCACGTTCGGCGCGGCCACGCTTCGCGCGGTGCCGCAGGTGGATGGCGGCATTGTCAAGGTGGCGGTCACCGCGAGCGGCACGGTTCCCGAATCGCTCGCCGCGCTCGTCGGCGGCAAGCAGGCCGACGGGAAGCCCGTCGCCGCGACGATCGCCGTGCAGCGTGCGCTCGAGCGTTGCACCGTGGAAGTGCTCGATGCCGGCGGCAATCCGCTCGGCAGCGCGCAGATGCGTGCGCGCATGACCAAGCCCATCGGCTTCGCCGCCAAGCCCGGCGGAGCGAAGCCCACGATCGTCGCCGACGTGGCCGAGGTGCCGCTCAGCGTGCAGCTGCTCTCGGGCAGCACCGGCGAACGGATGGTTGCCCTCGCGACCGATCGCGCGATTCCCGGTCGATCCATGGAGATCCCGGTCGGCGAATGGCTGCGCGTGGTGGTCGACCGTGGACGCCAGACATCCGGCATCGTCGTCACCGCTTCGCTGCCGGGGGACATCGCCACGCGCAAGGGGGCGATCACCATGAAGGTCACCGACCTCCGCGCGCTCAACGCCGCGTGCATCGCGGTGCGGGACGTGGCCAAGGGTGCGCGCCGTGGCACCGGGTTCGACGCGGACCTCCAGGCGGTGCAGAACGCGCTGACGGACGAGGAACTCGGGCGTGTTGCGCCTGGCTCCGCCCGCAACGTCCCGCTTGCGGATGCGTCGGCGATGATGGCCGCGGTGGATGCGGTCGAGCCGCGCACCGCCGCAGCGCTCGACGCCGCGAGCCGATCGCTCGCGGAGCTCTCGCAGGTGAGCGCGGACAGGTCCAGGCTCCCCGCGCGCATCGTCGTCCGCATCTCCAACGACGACGGCATCGTGCTGCTCGAGTCGGAAGTCAAGGTTGTTCCCGGAGGCGGATCATGAGGTTCCGCATCACGGCTTCGGTGGCGCCGCTCGCGCTCGCCGCGCTGCTCGGTGCTTCGCCGCCTGCCGCACCCGCCACCCCCGCCGCGCCGCCAGCGGCCCAGCCCGCCCCTGCATCGCCGACCCAGGTGCTCGATGGCGCAGTGTTCGCGCACGGCATCGACGCGCTCGGCGACATCAAGCCGGTCACCCGCATGGTGTCGCGCTTCCCCGCACGGATCGCGGGCGCCACGCTCGATGTCGGCGTGCCCGGCACGGAATTCTCGCAGCGCAACGTGCGCTCGGCCATCGAGCTCACGTGCGTGGACGCGCGCGGCACCGTGAAGGTGCTCGGATCGTTCGGGTGGGACGGCCCGGTGCTCCAGTGGTCATGGAATCGCGTGAGCCCGCGCATGCACGGCAAGGCGATCGATGCGCTGACCGCGGCCCTCGCGCTCTGCTCCCTGGACGTGCGGCTCGAGGGTGGTGCACACGTGCGCGTGGAGCCGCCGCCGAAGAGCCTCCGCGCCGCCATGGCTGTCGGCCAGACGCAGCGGCTGAAGGTCGCGGTGCCGGCGGGTCGCGCGGTCACCGTCGAGGTCGCGGCGGACGCCACGTGGGCTGCGCCCGAGGAGGAGCCGCCCCCGGGAACCGTCGTCCGCCGTTCCGAGTGCGGCGATGTCCAGGTCCATTGGGATGCCGCCGCATCGGAGTGCGTGGTCGAGTGGCAGGCGCCCGGCGTCGCGGAGCTCGATGCGCTGAAGATCGAGATCGCCGAGCGTCGCCGCGAGGCGGGCCGGCGCTCGCCGGAGGAGCGGCGGATCATCGAAGCGGAGATCGCCGACCTTGAACGCAAGGCTGCGCAGTACGCCGCCGCCCGCCCCATGAGCAACGCCCCGTTTGCGCCATTTCCGGCCACCGTGCTGAAGGGCCCGGAGGGGCGCGTCTACGCCAGGCTCGAGATCGTCGGCACAAGGAAGGCACCCAAATGAACGCCGCCAAGCAGGAAATGTTCGAGTCGGTCCGCGCCGTGGTCTCCGGGCGCCTGCGCGACGAGGCGCAGGTGCGCGAGCTGGCGCACCGCGTCTCCGAGGAATCCACCGCACTGCGGCGCCGCGTTGAGCGTGCCGTGGGCTACGCGCGCGCGGGGCTTCGCCTCGAGGCGTGTGCGGAAGCGGAGGCCGAACCCACGGTGTTCGAGCTCGCCGCCGCGTTCGATGCCGACGTGATGCGCCAGTGGCGCGCGCTCTGCGCGAAGAACAAGCTGCCCGTGCAGGACGAGATCGGTGCCGAGGCGATCGCGGAGATCGAGGAAGCCATCGCGCTCACCGCGCCGCTGCGCAGCCGGCTGGCGCTCATGCGTCGCCTGGTGCTGTCGGACGCCTCCGCATGGCACCGCCTGGAGGTGCTGCGCGAACTCATCGCGCGCGACCCGGACAACCCGGCGTGGCACGAGGACCGCGCCGCGCTCGAGCCGGTGGCCGCCGACGAGCTGGGCGACCGCTTCGAGGAAGACCTGGGCAAGGGAGACCTCGACGACGCCGAAACCTGCGTTTCCAGGCTGGAAGACGGCAAATGGCACTGGAGCGGCGCTGGCAAGATCGGCGCGCAGCTGCGCACCCGCCTCGACCGCGCGCTTGCCGACCGCACCGTGGGCGAGGCACGCGAGGCCGTGGCGCAGCTCGATGCGGAATGGTCCGCGGAGAACGAGTCCGGCGCGCGCGCGGCCATGGAACGCTGGCGCGACCTCGAGCAGCGCATGCTGAGCTACGGCGGCGACATGCCGGGCGAGCTGCTCGCACGCGTCGACGAGGTGGAGGCATGGCTCTCCGCGCGCGAGTCCGATGCCGCTGCCATCCGCGAGAACCGTGACCGCGTCTCCACGCTGGAACGGCTGGCGCAGGACGAATCCGCCACGCTGCCCCAGCTCCGCACCGCACTGCGCGCCGCCGAGCAGACGGTCGAGGGCGTGCCCGACGACGTGCGCGCAAGCGCCGAGCGCCGGATCGATGCGTTCGAGCGTTCCGCGCGCACCAAGCGATTCGCGCTCGTGGCGGCCGCCGTGGTGGTGCTCATCTCCGCGGTCGTGGCCACCGTCCTGCTGCTGCGCGCCGCCGAGCGCGACAAGCACGTGGATGACATGGCGCGCGCCGTGGTCTCCAACGTGGAGGCCGGCCGGCTCGAGGAGGCCGACCGCCAGCTCGGCGAGGCGGAGAAGGACCCCGCCGCAGCCGGTGCCCCGCAGCTCGCCGATGCGCGCAAGCGCCTGGCGGCCGCCCGCGACGCAATTGCCGAGAAATCACGGCAATTCACCGCACTCATGGCCGAGGCCGGCGACGCCGAATCGCCCGCAGCCAAGCCCGACCGCATCGAGGAGGCCAAGCAGTTCGTGCAGACCGATGCCGAGCAGTCGGCGGTGGCCGACTGGATCAAGCGCCACGGGCGCTCCACGGAATCGCGCCGCACCGCGCGCATGCAGGAGGGCGTCGACCGCGCCAAGGCCACGGTGCGCGAGATCGCCGATGCAGCGCCCACGGGCGATGCTTCGTGGGATGGCCGCTACACCGGGTGGGAGAGTGCGCTCGCCGACGTGCAGCGGCAGTACGGCGAGTTCCCCGAGGTGATGGAGCAGGTGCGCGTCGGACGCACCGCCATCGCGGCGCAGCGCGCCAAGACCGACGCCGCGCGCGTCGAGACCGGCCGCGTCGGCAAGCTGGCGGTGCTCGGCGCCGCGGCCACCACGCCCGCCGCGCTTGCATCGGCGCTCGAGACCTACTCCGCGGATCATCCGGATTCCGCAGAGGCGAAGGACTTCTCGCAGGCGCTTGCGGCGCGTCCCTCGTGGGATGCGCTTGCCGCGTGGTCGGCGGTCACCCCGCGACCCACCGCGGCACTCGCCGAGCGGCTGCAGAAGGATCGCGATGCCGCGCTCGCGGCAGTCGAGGGCTACGCGACCGCACATCCGGCCAGCCCCTACAACGCCTCGATCGCGGCACTCAAGCCGTTGCTCGGCCCGGCGCCCTCCTGGCGTTCCTGGCTCACCGAGAAGCTGACTTCCATGGAGTCGCTCACCTACTGGATGACCGAGACCAAGGACGGACTGCGCTGGTACAGCCGCACCGATCCGCGCCGCGCATCGATGCAGACGCAGGGCGGCGTGAACTTCCGTGCGCTCACCGTCATCCAGGGCAAGACCGCGAAGGACTCCTTCGAGAAGTTCGAGCAGCTCAAGGTGAAGTCCGAGGGCCCGTCGCCGCAGATGGCGTTTGCGAAGCAGCTCACCGACCTCCTCGACAACGACGAGAAGGCGGTGAACGACATCGATGCCGCCTTCGACGCGATCTCCGCGCTCCGCGAGAACGAGTCGATGGACGGCGCGCTTGCCGCATCGCTCATGCGCGGCATGCTGGAGGCGATGGCGCCGGAGATGCCGGAGGTCCTTCGGCCGCAGCTCGAGCAGGCCGCCAAGCGCATCGCGCGCGAGAAGCCCGACGACATCGACTGGCTCAATCCGCGCGACACCGACGCCCGCACGCGCAGCCGTGCCGCGCGCGGTGCCATGCGCGAGGCCGCGCAGCCCGAGCTCTGGCGCAAGGCGTACATGTCTGCGGTTGCCGCGGCGTGTGCGCCGCTTGCCCAGGCGTACGACGCCGCCGGCGTGCTGGTGAAGCCCGACGGCAAGGCCACGGTGCTGAGTCCCGGCGCAGGGGGCCCGGCAGCAGGCACGGCGCTCTGGGTGGCCGAGCCGCCGGTCGGCGACAGGCCGGGCACCATGATCAAGCTCGGCACCGCGAAGGGTGGTGGCGCGGTGGACTTCGAGCCGGCCGCCAATACCGTCCCCGCAGGCACGCTGGTCTTCACCACCAAGCGCGGAGGTACGCCATGAGCGGCGAACCGGGATTCGAGGATTTCGACGGACTCGGCGGCGACGCTGCCGCCGGCCGCGGCGCACCGCAGCATGATGACAGCGGGCGCTCCGCCACCGGGCCGTGGTTCGTCCGCTTCGCCGGGCGCCGCACCGGGCCGTTCGACGCGGAGCGACTGCGCACGCTCGCGCGCCGCGGTGCGCTCACGCGCATGCACGCGCTGAGCGTGGACGGGAAGTCGTGGATGCCCGCCACCGAGATCCGCGCGGTGTTCAACGCCAATGGCACCGTGGTCGCCGCGGGCGTGGCCGCCGTGGGCATCGAGCCCGACCCTGACCACGGCGCGTTCGGCGCGGATCTCCCGGATTCCGGTCCGCTCGAACTTCCGCTGATCCCGTCGCGCCGCGCGCTCGGCAGCGCGCTGGTTCGGCCGGCGGTGCTGTGCGCGCTGGCGCTCGCCACCATCATGCTTGCGCTTCCCACCTCGCGCGACGAATCCGGCGCGCTTTCCTGGTGGTGGAGCGAAGGCCCGCTCTCCGTGTCCGTGCGCGGCCTCTGCGCCTTCGCGGTGCTCGGTGCGTGGGTGGTGGCGTTCCTGCCGCCGGAACCCGCGCGCGCCGCGTCGGTGTCCGCGGTGGCGGCGGTGCTTGCCGGCGCGGGCGCGCTGGCGCTCGCGACGTGGGCCCCGTGGGCGCTCGTCATGGCGATCCTGGTACCGGTGGCCGCGCTCCTGGTGGCGCTCGACGCCGCCGGCAGCGCCGGTGCGCGCACCATGGGGATGGTGGCGCTCGTGGTCGCCTCGCTCATGGGCATCGCACTCGTGGTGCTCGGCATCTACTGGTTCTCCGCGTGGGCGCTTGTCGGCATGATCCTCGGCGCCATCGGCGCGGGCGCGCTCGGCTGGGCCGGGTACCGGGCTTTCCGCCGCAACGGCCCCAATGCCGACGGCGTGTTCTGGGGCGGCGTCGTCGGCG
>Ga0114979_10001453_pt1 | contig 16001 bp, 3 predicted proteins | sample S_140625_EF_Meta_FD_87315 | JGI IMG/M metagenome (GOLD analysis project Ga0114979, IMG submission 87315) | Freshwater microbial communities from Lake Simoncouche, Canada to study carbon cycling - S_140625_EF_MetaG | ecosystem: Environmental > Aquatic > Freshwater > Lake | place: Lake... | reverse complement strand
TCCAAGCAGCCATCATATAAGCAGGAGATGCTCCTTGTAAAGATAAATTACCTGCACTGTAATCAACATCAAGACCATTTCTTCTTAACCAAAAGTTTGCAATATCAACACCTGAATCACTCTTATCTAATTGAGAAGAAAACTGTATATTATATATACCTGTATTAGCAACAACAATCTGAGAAGTCATTGTTCCTGTATATGTAGCAGATGTCCTATTTTGTGATACCGATACCACATAAGTACCTATTCCTCCTGTACCACTTGTAAATGCAGATATAAAAGTTCCAGCAGTTATGCTACCACCTGTTAATACCATACCTACTTTTAATGTTCCTGATGTAACACCTGTAACATTTAATATAGTTCCTGCTCCTGCTCCACCATTATTTATAGTTCCTGTAAAAACAGCAGTTTCTGTTTGTAAAGAAAACCCATTAGCTAAATCAACAGTATCAAATTTAACTGCTCTTGGGGTGTTAGCAGTAGGATTATCTTGTGTTGTACTATCTGATATTGCTAAATAATGTCCTGTTGGTGTAGCAGCAGGTTGTGCTGTCCATTTTAATCCAGTTGTTGTAGAACTATCTGCAACTAACATTTGTGTATCAAGTCCTACAGGAAGTCTTGTATTAGTTGAATTAAATGTATAAAGGTCACCTTTGGTTGTAAGTGGAGATGCATTAAGTGTTGTTCCTGAAAAAGAAAGTCCTGTTCCTAAAGTTATTTCCTCCATCACACCTACACCTGCTGTACTTCTACCTACTAATTTATTAGTAGCCATAGAAGTTGTAATTGTACCTGTTCCTGTTATAGTTCCTCCTGATATAAGACCTGTTGTTGCTACTGATGTAACAGCAGATGTTAAATATGTATTTGTGTCAAGAGCAAATGTACCAGCTGCAGTCATCTTTACAAATGGTGTACCACTAGTCCATGTAGGATAGTTTAAAGTACCCCATGTACCAACAGTTGGTATTGTAGGTTTATTTTTTATGTAGTCTAATAATGTATTATTAGTTTGGTTCCAATCAGATTGTATTTGAGCTGCTGGTATAGTAGGAAAGGTCTGCCAAGTCTTATCACCTCTCCAATACTGAGAAGTAGTTCCTGCTGTTATACCAGGTTCTTTAGCATTCCATGTAGAAGCAGATGCTATTCTACTATCTGCTAGTGTACCAGTCCATCCTAAAGTTAAAGATGTTGCTTGTAAAAGAGCTGTAGAAGGTGAGCCACCTAATGTAATAGTGACATTTGTATCATCTGTTTTTGTAAGAGCAGCTCCAGTGGGAGAACTTCCTGTATTAGTTATAGTAAAATTAGGATAGGTTCCTGTTACAGATATTCCTGTTCCATTATTTAATACAACAGTTTGGTCAGGTGCTGTATTGGTGATTGTGATATTTGGTGTTGTAGTGGGGTTTGCAACAGATGCTGAAATACCTGTACCATTTGTAACACTTACATAAGTTACTGTTCCAGAACTTGATGTTACATCCACCCAAGCATTATTTCTTCTACCGTATGTTGTTCCATTAAATGGAGCTTCACCTATTGGTGTATATCCATATATTCCATCAAGATCAAGATTTGTAATAGGTGTAGCTGAAGTGATGAGTCCTCTATTGTTTACAGCAAACTTAAGAGCTGTATTAGTTCCATAAACATTAGGATTTGTATTGTTTATTGTAAGTGTTACGGTAGATCCTGTGAAACCATTACCAAAAACTTCTCCAGTTAATGTAATTGCTTTTTCAGGATAGGTTATAGATGTTGGTGTAACACCTGTAATAAGACCCTTAGAATTCACTGTTATAGTAGGAACCGTTATAGAATTTCCATATGTAGCAGGGCTACCAAATACATTAGCTAATGTAAATACAGCACTTCCTGGACCACTAGCTGTTCCATCTCCTGTAAGAGATGTAATATAATTACCTGATATCTGATAAGATGTTGAATCAAGAGTTCCATCTCCTTTAACAAACTGTGAAGAAAGACCACCTATTGTAATAAACTTTCCACTAATAATATTTTCTGTTACAGTGAGATCAAATCCACCACTTGTGATAGTGGTGTCCTCTATTAATGTACCACCTAGTTTTACAGGATCTCCAGGAGAAGCTTGTGTAATACCATTTTGAAATACATATCCTAAACCTGCATCCTGAAACTTAGCATCAATCTTCTGTAAAGCCACCTGAAGAGAATCATTGGTAGTTATACCAGTGTATATAAGATTGCCTCCTGAGTAGAATACACAGCGACTATCTAATATAACAGGACAAATATCAGTGGAACATAATACGTTCATGTTGTAAAGTTAATTGTTTTTAATATACTATCAATGAGCTAAATTTAGATAGTTGGCATAATATAGCTATTTACCTAATTCCAGATCTAGATTGCATTTTAATACCTAGTTCTTTGGCAAGATCTGGATAGAACATTGGTAGGATTCCTCCTGCTTGAGCAAAAACAGGAAAAGTTTTCATTAAGTATTTAAGAACATATGTCTTTTCTTTTAACTTATCATCTCCTACAGACATAGCAAACATTTCTATTGAGAAGTTTTTTATTAACTTCATACCATTTTCAATAAGATTTACAGCTGGAAAAATACCTCCAGAAACTAATGATGTAATACTAGTTGGATCATAGAAGTAACTAAGTTCATCTTTCATCTTATCTACCATTCTAAGTAGATACTTGTACTTATTCTTAACTACTGGATCTTCATCATCATCAGGAGCATTAGCTTTTAGTCCAAGAAATAAAGCATATAAACTTAATAGAAATATAGTATCATATAATTGATTTTTTACATTCTTTCTAACAAGATCTATAAATTCAGTTTCTGTCATTTTAAGATCTTTGTTAGTATCTTTCTTATAATCATCTTTCTTTTTCTCGTAAAGTTTTTTAAGAAAATCCACTCCTTTATCATTTCCAAGAAGAGAATTTTTAAGATTACCTAAAGATCCTAATACATCTTCTGACATGATTCTAAATACATTTCTCATTCTACCCCACTCATAAGCATCAGATGCAGAATTGTATTTTAAATTTCCTGCTCTAACATCTACTAGTCTAGGTATCCAGTTCTTAAAAATCATAAATGATTTACCTTGAACACTCATATTAATCTTTCTAAGATCATCATCAGAAAGATTACCTAATGCATCCTTACTAAGTTGTTGAACTTTTCTTCTAAGATCTACAACACTTTGTGATTTTCTATCAACACCAGGGATGATGAATTCATCACCAACTAATTGTCCAAGTTTCATCACACCTTTTTCTTCTATAAGTTTTTCAACATCTTTTTCAAACTCTTCTTCTAAAGCTTTTCTTTGAGCAGTAGTTCCTGAATACTTATCAGCATATTTAGGATCTTTTCTTAACAGTTCTCTTGCATTAATCACCTTACCATCTTCGACTATTGAATTCTTAAGAAATGAAAAGAAGTTAACTGTCTGTACATGAAGATCTGAGTTTTTCATCAAAATCATTAGAAATTCTTGTATATTTTCTTGAGAGAGTTTACTTATAGAAAGCTTCTTAGCTATTTCTTTATTATAGTTTTCTGTAAGAGGTAAAAAGTATTCTAAAGCAGCCACTGCTTTTTTCTTATTTTCCCCATTCATTTTATTACCAAGAAGCCAAAGCTCTGTAGCAAGAAATTGATTTTTTGTAAAATATGTTCCTGCATTAATTATTGATTGAGCTGTACCACCAAATAAGTTTGATGTTGCTGAAAGAATATTAAATCCAAGAGTGTTTAATTGGAATGTATTATTAATTTGTGTAATCACTTTATTAATACTAATTTGTCTCCCTTCAAGATTTTCTGGAAAGATTTTTACACCAAGTTTTTTATTAAGTTTTTTACCAAATCCACCAAGCTTACCTAACACTTGATCAAAGCTTTCACTTTCTAAATACTTTTGACCATATATAATAGCCTTCATCATATCCTCAACAAGCTTAGAGTTTTCACTATTATCAGGGTTTGTATCTATTTCACCATTCTCTTTATATTGAGTTTTTCCAAAATAAGATGTCTTGATTGCTTTCTTATTCTTTTCCAAATTAACAATAGCCCTAACTTGGTCTTCTATCTGACTCAAGTATTTATATTTAAGAGCCATCTCATTATATAAAGCCATTGTTCTAAAGATGTCTGTACTTACTTCACCTTCTATTTCTTTTGTAAGATAGATGGGAATAGTATCAATAGGCTTACCTGTTAAAGGATCTGTCTTACCATATCCTACATCACCTTCATCAATAGAAACAGATCTTAGAAATTGTTCTCCAATAGAAATATTTCCGCCTAAAACTATTTTTTCAATCAGTCCTTTTCTTACATATGGAAGAAACACTCTAGCTTGTTTAGCATTTATATACCCAATACCATGGTATTCTTCATTCTTTTTAACAATATAATCATAAAATGCTTTAGCTGGTTCATTACCTTTAGCTGTAAGTTCTTTCCATTCTTTAGAAACCCATTTATCTTTAGGGAATTTTTTAATAATATCATATTGAGTCCATCCTGGAGAATCTTTAGAAGATACATCAAATATTTTTGCAGCATCCGCTTTTTCTTTAGTAATCTCTCTATCTATTTCTGCTTGATCACCAATTCTATTAGGTTTATCTTCTATTCTTTTATATTCTTCCTCAAGTTTTTTCTTCATTTCATCCTTAAAAGCTTGAACATCTATATTATCATTTAACCATTCATAATCTTTATCACTAACTTTTTTTCTAAGTTCTGTATAGAATTCAGGATTAAACTCATCAATTAATTCATTCTTATCTTTTTTCTTTATAATACTAAAGTAGTTTTTATTACCAAGTCCTTTAGAAGAGGCCCATCTATCATAATCTTCTTTTAATTTTACTAACTGCTTTGTTTCATTTAATGTATCCATAGCAGCATATGCAAAAGATTTGTTAGCCTTTTTATATAAGAATTCTAGTGCTTTTAATTGTAATGTTGAAGTTGATGCAAATAGTTTAGTGAATCCTTTTATTATCTTTTCTGGAGATAATATTCCTTGCACATTTTCTGAACCAGCTATAATCTTATCTGCAAACTCTTCAGACATTTCATTGATGGATATTTGAAGATCCCTAGCCTCATCTGCTGTTGATCTAAGATCTTCCCTAAGATCCTTCTCCTCCTGCGTAAGTTCTCCCTGGAATAAAAATCTTAAATAAGTATCTAATGTAGCATATAGAGATATTGTATTTCCTGCATTTATAACATCTCCAGCAAAATCATTTATCTCTTGATCACTAAATGAATCAGCAGATTGATCTTTATATTTATCATTAAAGGTTGTAATAATTCCTTGAAGCTGTCTATTTAATATCTTAGCTTGACGTAATAAAGGTTTGATGTCCTGTCTCATCTGAAGTTGCCTGATAGCTTTAAACAACTCATTTAACTGTTCAGACTTATTAAGTCTTTCTGAAGGTAATACCTTCTCTTCTGATAACCTCTTGTAGATAGCATTAAGTTTCTCAAGAAGCTCATCAATCTTTTTATTACCAGTCTTTTCACTTTCAATACCAACAGGGATAAGATATTGATCTGTAATGTTTTTAACATTAACATCACCTATCTGTACACCTAATAATATAGGAAGTTTATTAAGCTTTGCATTTCCCATAGAATATTCTGCTCTTATAGGAATCATTCTTGTTTGTTGAAAGTCTTCTTCCTTTACACCATATCCATTTTTTAATATGTTCTTGTAGTTTTCCATTTGGATGTTCCAAGCACCTATCTTATACCAAGGAACATCTTTAGTCTTTTCAGTGTTAATATCCATAAATTTCCAGTCAAGAATACTCACTTTACCTTCTGAAGTTATTGCTAAAAAATCGACAGTACCAGCTAAACTTTTCCCATTATAAATTATTGCCTCAGACATAAATCTAGTCTTAGGAGGAAAACTATTAAGACGTTGTTTAAGATTATCTCTTAATGTCTCATAAAGCTCTCTGTCATATTTATTCAACTTAGATTCATATGTGTTATCATCAAGTGGTCTATCTCTAAGAAATCCATCATCATCTACAAAAATACTAAATGCATGTTCAAAATCTTTGTGACCAGCTGTACCTTTTTCTTTTCTCTGATCATCCACTGCTTTTTGGTAATCACTCTTTATAAGTTCTTTTGATCTAAATCTTCTTTCATACCATTTATCAACTAGATCACTAACCCTCATTGGGATCTTTTTATCTCCAATATAATATCCATCTTCTTTTCTAGAAAGACTTAGCTTTGTACTTTTTAACTTATTATATAGTTCAGATTGTGTAGCTTTTTGTTTATAAAAACTTCCTTCTTCTGCTCTAATATCTTGAGCTGTACCTATATTCTTTCCTGTAATTATATCAATTGCAGCTTGATCAAATCCACTTTTTACAAAAAGTCCTTTAAACCATTCAACAAAACTTTTCCACCAAGATCTTTCCACCTTATCGAGTAGTTCAGGTTTTTCAGTGAGACCCTCACTTTGGTTAATTACCACTTCAGCAAGAAGTTTACCTATTGCTTCTTTTTTTAACTTTCTAATATTAGGTTTACCGTCCTCAGTTTGGTAATCTGGATCCAGGGAGTACTCAGCAAACACTTCATTATACAACCTATAATTATTAATTTCTCCTAATAGTTTATTAAATAAGGCAGGATTTGTTTGTTCAATAATCTCAACAGCAAAGTGCATAGCCTCTTCTGTAAGAGATGTAGCTTCTTTACCTTCTAAGACTTGTATAAGATCTTTTGTAATCTCTGCAATAGCATTATCATCTAATCTTCTACCATCTACAATTATCTCCTTTCCTGTTTTAATATCTACACCTATACGTTTAAGAAAATCTTTAACTGTAGCTATAGTTTTTGCAGAAGCTGCAGAGCCCTCTGTTCCTTGCTTTTGTTTAAATGATTTTCCAGCATGATATTCATCATGATTTTTCTGTAACTCAGAAAACATATCCTGATTTGGAACAGCTTTAAGAATTATTATACCATCTTCTCTATAGTAAGGAGTTGGTCCAGGCCTTTTAATTGTTTTGGTTTCAAGTTTAAAAAGTTCATCTTGATTACTAACAGCATATTTAGTTCTTGCTAAGTTAGAATATTTAGTGTTAAGCTCTCTAAACAATGGTAAATCAGTAACTTCCATACGGTCACTGATAGCACCTAATTCTTGCATTTTAGTTATTGTGTTAAAGCTTACATTACAACTACTCATTATTTATTATTTTAACATGTAAATGGATCTTCTTCTTTGTCTATTTCTTCTTCACCACCCAAAGATAGTTCTTTTTGTTGATCTCCGTATGTATCCTCTAAAGCATATTCTGGAGATGAATCAGAATTAATATGTCTCCAACCTTTATAGTTAAACCTAAAATCATCTCTAGATTTTGTAAAAGGAATAAAAGCTTTAAAGTCAATAAAATCTTTCTCTCTTCCCATCTTAAGCTTTGCAATAAAAATCTCTTTCCAAAGCTTAAAATAGTTTATGTGTTCATCTTGTCCAGGCTTAAGTCTTATAAAGAAATCAACAACATATCCTGTATTTGGTACAATATCACCTTTTTTATATTTTACAGTTCTGACACCTTTAGTTTTTATAGGCCTTTTTGTTTTAGGATCTCTTACATAATATGTATACTCTTCTTCCAATTGTCCATCTTTTTCATAAACATCTCCATCAATAACTCCAGATACCGTAAGTGATTCATATGCATCATGTTCACTTCCATAAAAACAATATGTCATTCTAAATGATGGATATTTATTAGTAAACTTTTTAAACCAATTATATCTTGTAACAATATTTCTCACCATATCTGCTGCAAATGTTTTTTCAGCTTTAGTTGGTGGAGCTCCATGTTGATATGATTTTATTTCATTAGTAACAGCTATATCATTTTCATTTTCACTAATCAAGTTATAAGGAACCACCCAATCTATATCATGAATATTTTCATCTTCAGTTCTATAAAGTGTACCAGCTTTTCTTACAGCAAGACTTCCTGTAAGAATCATTCTTACATCTTTTTGTCCAAACTCTACAAGATCTTTTGCAAATTGATCTGTAGCTATTGTGCTATCATAATACTTTTGTATCTGACCTTCAGCAAGATCATATTTGAAATACTCATAGTTTCTATCAAGTATTTCACTAGCAATTCCAAGACCTAGGTTTTGAAGTTGATCTGTTTGAGATTGATGTTTATTAGAAAATATAGAAAGTACATCATCAAGCCACTTCAAGAACTTTTCCCATAAATTCATATTCTCTCTAAAGTCTTTACTAACCCATCTTGTGTTTAAGTTCTTCTCAAACTGTACTGGATTAAGATAGTATGATTCTATATTCTCCTTTAGGAAATCATATATCACTCTATCTCTTACAGCACTTTTCCATTCTTTTTTTTCTTTATAAAACTCTTTTTGTTTTTTAAGTTCAGCTGTATGAAAGTTAAATCTCTCTTTAAACTTAGGCCATTTATATATTAAATATCTTAATTCAGAACGAATCTTACTATTCTGTTTACCTAGCATTTTAAAAGCAAAGTATGCAGCCTCACCAGATATTTTCTGACCTTTCTCATAAGCTATTATTTTCTCAAGAAAGTCAGAAGCAGTTTTTGCATCAAACCCAAGAACCTCATTTAGATCTTCAACCTCCTCTGTAGTGATATTAAAATCTTTAAAAAATCCATCTACAAGAGTTTGATTTAGAGATTTATTATAGCTCTCAGGAACTTTACCATCATACTTATCCCATAGGTAGTGAGCCATCTTCTCACCCTGTGCTGCAACAAGAGTCTTCCAGGATTCTAAATTTTTATTTGGACATGCCATATTAACAAATTTGGTCTAAAATATTAGCAATTTCTAGAGGACTATACCCCATATTCTCAAGCATTGTTCCATTGATATCAGCAGATTGATATGTCACACCATCTCTTAGTTTCATTTCTGTAACAGAAGGTTTCATATTTGTCAATGCATCAATCTTATCTCTAATCTGTCTAGCCTTTTCAAAATCAAGAACATCTAATGCAGCTTTTTCTTCTGCTTTTAATCTATCAAGTTCAGTTAATGGTGTGCTAATTACATTTGCTACAGACTTTGGAGAAGAAATAGCACCTAATGTTGTTGTTTCTGTTTCTGGAAGGAAGGCTTTAATAATATCACCATTATCTAATTCCTTTTCTATCTTCACTGTACCATTATCTATAACAGAAGGTCTATTATCTAGATAGTATTCAGAAGTATACATTCCATCACCTAAAAGATTTATAAGCTTATAAACATAACTTGTATATCCTTTATCATTAGTAACTGTAAGAGGTGTACCATCTTCATATGTAACTCTCTCATATCCATAATAGTTCTGTAAAGCAAGGTCTCCTCTTTTCTTTCTGATAGCAAAATCAGATTTAAATATAGATGTACCTGTTCTCATATCCACCCATACATCAAGAGGTTTACCATTATCATCTTTTAATTGTATTGCTCTAGGAACTTTTATATAAGCTTTATTAGAAACAAATGAATTTTCACTTATTAATAATATATTTCTTTGTCCAGATTGTATTCCAAGTTGTTTATTTTGAGGAAATGCATAAGATCTATATTCATATACATCATCTCCACTAATAGGATCAAAATCAACAGGATCTTCTAATTGATAAAACCTTGGTGTATATTCTGCAAAGATAAGATCATCTTTCCAATTATTTCTTTGGAATGCACCTTTTCTAAAATTTTGTACATCAACATCTGCAGTGAGAGGATCTATTATATCTTTTATAGTTGATGAATAGTCTTCAAGAGGAATAATATTCTTTATAGATATCGCTGATTGATATGATCCCTGGAGAATTGATAGAGTGACAATATCATTATAAAGTTCTCTCATTCCAGGTATACCAGAGTCTCTCATTTCTCTCATCATTCCTGTATATCTATCTTCATCAAAAGAATCTTTAATGTTTGCTTTTAATTCAATACTCTTGGCTCCATCTATTCTTGGAGAACTTGCAGGAATAAGTTCTTTTAGTATGTCAATTTCAGGATGATCTTTCTTAGCTTTAGCAAGTCTTTCTACAATTAAGTCACTACCATCAACTAATAATCTTTTAATTTGATCATTAATATCAGACTTAGTTTGTATAATATAATCTAAAAAAGATGATTTAATTTTATTAGCTATCTTTTCATAATCATCTGCACTCACATAATAGTTCTCTGCATAATCACGTAGTAATTCATCAGTTATATTTCTAAATTCATCTTTCTCAAGCTTCATAATTTCTCCTACAGATTCCATAGCATAGTCTAGTAATAAAGATTGATATCCTATAAAAGAGCTACTTAATATATCATCTACAGAAGATATTATATTTGTTTGTCTAGCAAGAGCTGTTCTCACTTGTTTAAGGAATAGAATATCTCCACTCTTAAACTTAGTGGTATCATAGTTAGAAGCTTGGCTAAGTTTATAATTATAGTCAGACATCTTAGCTAATTTTAAAAACTCTGATAGAATTGCTTGTTGCTCAGAATTTCCTTTTGCATCAAGTTTTCCATTTGCATAATAGTTTTCAATATTATCTGCAAATGAACTAGTATCAACTTTACGATCTTCCTGATTGGATGATGTATCACTAAACATATCTTTAATTATAGATATATTATTAGCATTAAAGAGATTTTTAGTACCAACTCTTTCCATTAATTTAAGATACTCTTCAATTATAGGCTGATTCATAAACATACCAACATTATCTCTTGATATACCAATTCTTCTCATGAACATAAACATACCAACCACAGACTCATTCTTAAGAATTTTAATAATATATGGATCTTTAGCCACATCCACAAATGCTGTAGCAAATCCAGAAAGTCCATCTGATATAAATTTACCATCAGAATCAAGTCTTCCAGATAGAGATATAAAATCCTGACCATCAATATTTACAGTGTTATGAGGAAGTGTTATTTTACCATCACCTAAAATCTTTTGATCTTCATCACTTACAAAATTAAATCTTCTTGTATCAACATACACTTTAGTTTTTTGACATAAAGAGTGATGTGTAATATTAACAGCAGCTATACCAATCCATCTTTTTGCTGAAACAAATGCATGTCTTAAATTAGTTAGATAGTTTCTATCTAACATTCTGTTTCTAATATTAGACTCATCATACCCTCTAAGTCTATCAAGTTCAGCAGCAAGATCACTTAATCCATCATCTCCTACAGGAGACATAAGTCTATCAAATATCTCAGGCATTGTAATAAGTTCCTCTAGAGAATCATAGTATTCATTTTCAAGAGCACGTCTGTACATATCATCTACAAACTTATCTTTAAGCTTTTGGTTAAGTTGATCTGCAGTTAGTTCAGTTTTCTTTTCAGAAAGCTTCTCTATTTGTCCATATAGGTATTCACTAGGATTGATTTCTTCATCAGCTGCCTGATCAGCAATTTGTCTTATTATATTTATATGTCTTTCGTAGAATGCATACTCATCCTTAGTTAATGTCCTTTTAATAGAATCACCATCTGGATTTTCTAAAGCTTCTATTTTTTGAAATATATTTACAAGAGATGCTCTAAACTCATCACCTTTTTCTATCTTATCAAACTCTGCCTGTATTGTAGTGTTGTAAACATCTTCATAGAAAGCTCTTGTAGCTTCTTCATTACCTCTCCATCTAACTAATAATATGTCACCATTCTCATCAACATACACTGATTTTAAGTACATGTTCAACTTATCAATATCAAAATCCGATCCTGATTTAGCAACTAGCTCAGAAGGTACAACAATTGTTTTACCCATAGACTGAGGAAGGAAACCTTTTATTCTAACAGCCTCAACAGAAGATAGAGCTTGTGTAGGAATACGGAAACCAATTCCTTTAAGAATAGCCTTACCCTCATCTGAAGTGTTTAGATAGTTTATAAGAGCTTCATCATTAGGGAATCTTTTGCTATCAAGCTTTTCTTTAAACCAATGAGGAAGCATCACTTCACAATAAGGATTGTCCTCTGAATAGAAATTCAAAGTGTCATCTGTAAGGATGGCTGTATCTTTAATATCTTCTGGAAGACTATCAAACTCTTCTCTAGAAACAACTTCATATCCTTTTTCTTCATCCTTCTTAACAGCAACTCTTCTACCCTCAGAAGCATTTTCCCACATTGTTACAGGAACCTGTACATGTGCACCACCATTCATCTTTGGAGAAATCAAAGACTTATCTATTATTGAGTAGATAATATCTTTAATTTGTCTGTATGATGTAGAAGCTTCAAATGGTATTGGAAATTGTTTATTTACTAATTGAATAGTGTCTTTAGCATTTTGAGACATTGCTCTTCTTAACATCTCATGTTCAAGAGTTTCAGAAATAGCTGTTGTATCAATTAATTCAAAACTAGTTCCATGATCTTCTATTCCAAGCTTTTTAAGAAGAGTGAAGTATGCATTTGTATGAAGATTATCAAGAGCAATATTATTACGAATAACAGCAGCTTTAATAATCTTAGCTCTCTCTGGATCTTTTGTTGCAGGTTCACCATTTTCATAAAGATCCATACTAGCCATCTTTGTAATCTGAGATCCTCTAGTTTGTTGTCCAGGACCTTCATATGAATTCTCCACTTGAATACCATAAGCTTTCCAAGGAACTTGCACTTCATTATTGAAAGCTTCATCATTAAATGTACCATTAGGATTATAAAGATCATATAATTCTTCAGCACCTACCTTTCTTCCAGATTCAACAATGATGTAATCTCTTTTCTCATTGTGCATCTTTGTAAATAATGTTTCAAGGTTTGTTCCTTCTACAGCTTTATAGTAAATAGGCATTTGAGAAAACTTATCCAATACAAGATCTATTCTAGATTTATTATACTTTACACCAGATACAATAGGTTTAAGTACATCTAAAACAAATTTAGGTTCAGGTGTAGTTATAAGTTCAGCATCATGTTTCTTTAGATCCTCACCACGTTTATCATTAGGATAGGTGTATGTACCTTTTTGAGACATCTTTTGTCTAGCATAAGCAGACTGCCATTGATACCATTTTTCACCATCCTCACCCCATTGACCATTATTGTTTTTAACTTCTCTGTATGAATTAATCATCATCCAAGAAACACCATCTGTTTCTTTATACCCTAAGAAAGCATCACTTAATCTACGTAAACTACCAGCCACTTTAACATCCTTAGCAGTAACTGTACTAGCATAAGGTTTATGTTGATGATATCCAGGATCATCAGGTTGAAGTTTTATTCTATTCTCTTCTCCAAATATACCAGTTTTATTAAACTCTTCATTTAAGAATGTTCTTAATTCAGGGCTTGTAAATGTAGTTCTTCTAGGAGAAAGAAATGATTTAATACGTTTTGTTTCATCTAATATAACTTTACCATTACTCTTTGTAATTTTAAATTGATAAGGATCACCAAATATCACCTTATGCATCTCAATGTTATTGATTACATAGTTTATATTAGCAAATGTTAAGATGTCATTTATAAGTTTATCTGTAAGATTAAATTTATTTAGATTATTATCAAGTTCAAAGTTTTCATCAAGTTCTGCGTATGTAAAAGTAGTCTCACTTGTTTGACGTATTTTACCAGCTTCAGTAAGATTTTTTCTAGTGATGTCAACTGTATCTTGTATATATTTTTTAATAGAGGTATTTATTGCATCTATATTATTGGTGATGTATTTTTCAATTTCACTTTTTGTAGAACTATTGATAAGCATATTACTAATATCCTTAAGAATTTGTCCTTCTAATATTTCATTAAAGAAACGTAATTTCTTACCATCAGCTTTAAGATTTCTAATACTTTTTCTGTTATTATAATCTAAAGCAAGATCTACTTCATCACTTAGATAACCTCTAAAGATTTTATATGTTTTATTCCAACCATCATTTTCAGTTTCTACATCAGCAAACTTAATAGCATTTCCTAAATTAATCATCCACTCTGTAGAACTATCTGCAGGAATTAGAATATAATAGTTACCATTTAAGTTTTGGTTAATCTCTTGTGTATATCTGTTTCCTATAGTGAGTCTTGATGTTGTAGTTCCCTTATCTGTGTTTGTGTTTATTGTACCTTCAATATATCCTATTCTTAATTTGACTGCAGTTCTGTTTTCTTTATTATCAAAGAATACACCACCTTTTTTCAAAAGAAGACTAGAAGCTGAGAATACATCTTTTAATTCTGGTCTAGTTAAAAGAAGCTCTTTCAAATTTTTACACTCATTGAACTCATTTTCAAATACAGATGGAGCATTATTTTCAGAAAAAGAATTTGTTCTATTACCATCAATGTTAAAGTGAGTGGTATCTTGAATAGGATTTTCTGCTTTAACATATAGTTCAGCAAGTTTTTCAAAGTAGTTATTAACATCTAATGTTCTATTTGTTACACTATATATATTGCTTGATTTTTCCAGATATGTGTAAATCTTATTAACTGCTGAACCAAAGATATTCTTATCAATAGAGTTAAGTTTTAAGAATGTTTCCATTGGAAACTCTATACCAAGCTTCTTTAAAAACTCAATCTTATCATCAACTTCTTTTATAGGAATATTTTTAAGACCTTCTATCTTATAAACTTTTTCTGAGTTATTATACTTTACAATAGAATCTTTACCTTTAGAAGCACCTTTGATATTCTCAATCCAATTTCTTATTAATGTATTAACTGCTCCTGTAAGTGCAGCAGATCCTGAATACACTTGTGTATCTCTGATGTATTGTACAATAGCTTGAGGTTTTTGTTTAGAGAAAGTTTGAACAAACTGTGTAAACATTCTCCAGTTTTCAGGCTTAAATTTACTGAAGTCAATGGTCATAGTCTTTAAGTCACCACCTAATCTCTTGAACAATAAAGCATAGTTACCATCTTCTTTAACAAGATCTACAAGCTTTTTAATAAACTCATCAGTACCAGTAGTATTACTAAGTTTATCTAATAATGTAGCAAAAGTTTTACTAAAGCTAACAAGTTGATATCCTTCTATGGAAGTAGTCTTAAATTTAGGTAGTTTACTAAAATCACCATCTTTACGAGGTTGTGTTTCAATAAGTGTAGCTACAAGAATTTTTACAGGGAAGTATGAATACTTTTTCCAATCTGTAGAAAATGGTTCTGGAGCATAGTCTCTATTATTAACATTCTCATCATTAATATTAATTCTATCTTCATTATTAAAGTTAACACCTAGTACACGTAAAGATTCTTTTGTTCTTTGAACAAGTTGCTTCCATGCAGTTTCACCCATCTCATCAATCTTTCCTTCTTCTGCATATTTAGATTTAATTTTGTTAAATAGTTCTACACTAGTTATAGAGTTGATTTCAAATAATGCTTTAACATCATTTTCACCAAATATAATCTTAGCAGACATTGCTAACATATCCTGTATGAACTCATAGGTTTGTTGTTCTGTAAGGTTTTCTACAGCTCTATATTCAGGAGTTTCATTTGTAGAAACCGTTGAGATTCTGTCTTTAAGTTTACCAGCATCAATTGCTTTAAAGAGATCTTCCTTCAAAGATGTCTTTCCTAACTTCTTGTTTATGAATGACTTAACAAACTCAATAATTCTTCTGAAGAATTGAACAACCTTTTGACCTAATGTTTTAGCAGGAACTTTTCCATCTCTAAAGTCAGCAAAATCATCAGCTATTCTTTCTTTAATCATCCTATCACTTACCATAGGATCATCATAACTATATTTTTTACCAGAAGCTCTATCTGTAAACTTACCAGACTTAGTTCTGAATTCATCTATAAGAGCTTTTCTTTCATCTTCTGTAAGTAGATGTTTCCATATACCCTCAAAGATTTAATGGTATTGTGTACCCTTTAGACCACCTCTGAAAAACTTAGC
>Ga0114979_10001449_pt1 | contig 16026 bp, 27 predicted proteins | sample S_140625_EF_Meta_FD_87315 | JGI IMG/M metagenome (GOLD analysis project Ga0114979, IMG submission 87315) | Freshwater microbial communities from Lake Simoncouche, Canada to study carbon cycling - S_140625_EF_MetaG | ecosystem: Environmental > Aquatic > Freshwater > Lake | place: Lake... | reverse complement strand
TTGTTCCAAACGATTTCGGAGTTGATCGTGACGATTGGGTAAAAGTCAATGAAGATAATGAGCTTTGGATTAGATTAGTCTAAATTTGACTTTCTTGATGTTAGAGTATATAATATAGTATATTCTACAGAAACGGGGACCAAAAAACCAAAAAACCGTCCAAAGCCGTGAAACCCCTAAAGAAGAAAACTCTAAACATATGAGAAAAGATCAGAATGAATCTTTAGAATCATGGGCAAAAAGAGTGGAAGAATATGAATTAAAGAATGCTAAAAAGGCATTGGCTAAGGGTGAAGATATAAATCTAGTTTTAGAAGTGATGTCAATCAATATAGTTAAGAAAATGATGCATCATATGTTAGTTAATATTAGAAACAAGAAAGGTGATTGAAATGAAACAAACTCTAAATGAAGTAATGATTCCATGCGGTTGCGGTAGATCTACAACTGGATATTGCATTGGTCTACATAAGTTATCGGAACAAGAATATACAGAGCGCTGCAAACAAATGAATGAAACACTAGGCAAAACCGAAACAGGTACATCAAATCATGAATAATTTGAATGTTGATAATTATCAGCCATGGTACGCCTCGGCAAATGACGAGGAGAAGGCAGAATTCCGCGAATGGTTGCGTGGCGTATTGAAGTCCGAAACTGTTTGCTTGACTTTCAAGAAGAAAGATGGTACAATAAGGGAAATGCGATGCACTCTTAAAGAATCAGAGCTACCCGTACAGGAAGAAAAGACAACAACTGTTGTTCGTAAAGAGAATTTGGATTCTCTTCCTGTATTTGATCTTGACAAGAAAGAGTGGCGAGCATTTAGGTTTGATTCAGTTCAAAAGATCGAGTTTACAATCGGAGTTTAAAGGATAAAAATGGCTACCCAAAGACAACATAGAATCGCTTCAGAATTTGCATCCGAACCAAGCGTCGCTAAACTGATTCCTGGTAATGATAATTATACTACAGAGCTTATTCGGTTGAATAATTGGTATAGCTATGAAAAGACTCGTAAGGATGCCTACAAGTATCATATCGACTATTCCAAAAAGTTTCGAAATACAGATCTAAAATATCTTAGTTTGGTCGACGAACGAGATGTTGATACTACTCTTTGCTGGATGTCGCGTATTAAAATGCGCGATATCATGTTTTCTGATGCACATGAAGAAACATTGAACAAATACTATGATAATCTTGTTCAAAAAGGTAAAGATATCTTCGAACAAAAAAATAAACAAACTAAAGTAGCTGCTGTTACAGCAGCTCCTACTAAGACCATCCAAGAATCACTGCAAGAAAAGATTTCAGATTTCCTTGGCGATTTGGAAGGTCACATTGATGACTTTATTGCTGCAGGTTGTAAAACTGATTTTTCGTTGTATAATCATTTGAAGTTTCAACATCTTGCACCTCAATATGCAACTGCAGCTAAAGAGTTGATGGGTAAAAAATTGGAAGAGCTAAATGACATTCCAAATAATAAACAATTGCAAGAAGGTTATGCGTATTTAGGTAAACGTGGTCTAAATGCTTATATCAAATTACTCACAGGATTTGTTGAAGATTCTGATAAATACTTAGTATTTAAGAAAGCAAATCGTAAGCCAAGGGTTGTTAAAGAAAAACCCGCAGGTGTACAAGTTAAGTCTATTAAATATAAGACAAACGATACAGAATTGGGTATTAAATCGGAAGTTCCTAGTAGCATGATTGGTGCAGAACAAGTTTGGTTGTTCAATACTAAGAACAGAAAACTTTCGGTTTATGTTTCGGAATCAACTAAAGGATTGCAGGCAAAAGGAACTGCATTGCAATCATGGTCCCCCGAAAAATCTAAACAAAAAACTCTTCGTAAACCGGCAGAACAAATTAAAGAAATGCTGGCATGCGGTAAGGTTAAATTGAGAACCTTCATGGATACAATTAAATCTAAAGAGCAAGCAGTTAATGGTCGTTTGAATGAAGATACGATTATTTTAAAGGTGGTTAAGTAATGGCTTTACAATTAAGTTGGTGTCAATTAGTTAGGATTATTTTATCCCAAGTTGGAGGTAATCCTCTTCAACAAGTTTATTCTCAGTTGAATCAAGGCCTGCCTGCAATTATGCCGAAATCTGGTATACTACCTGCAGGCTTATCTGATATTAAAAATATGGTGGATACTTTCACTAATGTTATTCATCAAGCACAGGCAGCAGCAAATGATTTTAGTGATACTATTAATAGAGTAGCTGGGCAGTTTTATGAAAATCCTATGGGTACAGCTTGCCAAGGTACACTTGATGCAATTGATGCAAGAATTTTAGTATTAGATGGTTATCTCGCCCAGGAACATTTACCGCAAATTGATCGTGATAGATATACTGCAGAAAAAGCTAAACTTGTTTCCACCAGAGCCAGCGTGGTTACATTTAAATCTAATACTGATAGATTATCTGGAGTAAGTTCTCCCAATTCTGCAAGTCAGTCTGAATGTTCTTTGCAAGACTTATTGGGGAATGGTTGTACTGCAAATGGAGATGTTCCTGATGTTAATATTAAAAATTTAATAGATTCGCTAAAGCAAGGAGATCTAATTAATGCCATTAAGAATAAGATAACTAATGCTACGGGTTTAGATGATCTTACTGTTGCAGTAAATGATTTCCAAACGTCTATAGAGCGATTTAATACTAGCTTTACTACTCAATTAAATAAAGCTGCACTTACACAAGCAATATCCGGCCAATTGACTTCAATTGTATTTAATCTTTTATCTGGATGCGGCAATCAAGTCTTAGATTTGACAGTTAAAAAGAGTGTTAAAGATACCATTGCCCCTTATGTTGCCCTAATGGAACAACAAAAAATGGGTGTAGGCATTTTAAGTGAAGCTGGTACTATAACTAAACCTACCGATACGCAGGTAACGCCTACCACTGTGCCTAGACCCACTGTTATTATTTCAACAACAAACGCGAGCATTTTATGATTATTGTGGATTTTAACCAAACTGCTATTTCTAATCTTATGGCAGAAATTGGTAGTCGAAAAGATATTGAGGTACAACCCGATTTACTTCGACATATGATTTTAAATTCTATTCGAGGATATAAACAAAAATTCGGAAAAGAATACGGTGAGCTTGTTATTGCTTGCGACAATCGAGAATACTGGCGTAAACAAAAATTCCCATTATATAAGGCCGGTAGGAAAAAGGCGCGCGAAGAATCTGGTCTCGATTGGAAATCTATCTTTGAAACTCTAAACAGTATTCGTGAAGATATTGCTGCTTATTTTCCTTATAAAGTTTTAGATATTCCGGGTGCAGAAGCAGATGATGTAATTGCTGTTATGGCAAAGTGGTCTCAGACTAATGATACGTCGAATTTACTTTTTGACGAAGCTAAACCATTCTTGATTATTTCTGGAGATCACGACTTTATCCAGTTACACAAATATAGTAACGTAAAACAATTTTCTCCTGTTCAAAAGAAATTTGTAAAAGCAGAGATGACTCCTGCAATGTACATCTTTGATCATACGCTTCGTGGGGATAAAGGCGACGGTATTCCTAACGTGTTATCTGCGGATGATAGTATTGTCACTAATACAAGACAAAAACCTATCGCATCTAAAAAGGTTGAAGAGTGGTTCAAGAATGCTGAAAGCATGCCAAAAGATGCAGAGTTTCAGAAAAATTATGAACGTAATAAGTCTCTCATTGATTTCGATTATATACCAAAAGAAATTTCTGAAGCAATCATAAATACGTATGAGGCATTGCCCAATAAGGATAAAAGTAAATTATTGAATTACTTTATTGAGCACAAGATGAAAAATATGTTAGAAATTATAGAGGAATTTTAAAATGAGAACTACTATCCCACAAATTCTTGAAGCAGTAGAATTAGCTACTACTAAAGAAAAAAAGATCAAGACATTACAGGCATATGATCACCCTGTATTAAGAAGCATCCTTCAAATGAATTTTAATCCTGATATTAAAGTTTATTTGCCTGAAGGTGCGCCCCCATATAAATGTGATAAAGAAATTCCAATCGGATATTCTGATACTAATCTATTTGCAGAATTTAGACGTTTCTACATTTGGTTAGATCAAGGTAGTAAGATTAACGCACTTCGTAAGGAACAACTGTTTATTCAGTTTTTAGAAGGTATCCATTGGACAGAAGCAGAAGTAATTATTTTATCTAAAGATAAAAAGCTACAAACAAAATTCAAATCCATAAAAGAAGATCTCGTAAGAGAAGTTTGGCCAGATCTTCTTCCTGCAAAAAAAGTGGTTAAGGAAATCAAACCAAAAAAAGCAGAGGCTTCTTTAGGCGATTCCTCGCAAAGTTTAACAGAAGCAGACAGCCAGTCGCCGACAACGTAATTATACCTTGGTCTGTGAGCGAGGATTACTTGGATGATGATGTCGTAGAACCCAGAATATTTAATCATAGTCGTTATCGAGCATTTGACAAGTATTGATTTTTATTATATAATATAGTATGTAAATATTGAGGATTATTATGACCATGCATATTGTTGCCCCTTGGGTAACTTCTGTAAGTAAAAAATCAAAAAAGCAAAAATGGAGATCTGCGGATAAGAAAAAACAGTCCGCAATTCTTGATAAAGAGTGGCAGGACTTACTAAATAAGTATCCCCCACTTAATGTTTCTGCGTCTTCGAAAATTTTTAAATCTGAAGTGCAAAATATTAGGCAAGTTCCTCACGTTCCTAGCAAACCCGATTCTGTACTTGGACCTATTTCTTCAAAACAAATTCCAAAATATACAGGTACAAAAATTATCGGTATTGGTACAATGCACAAATCCAACGCTGTACCGATCTTTAGTGACGAGGAAGCAAAAGAAATTTCTAATATGAGGAGAGGTTAATGAAAGTTGTTTTAGTTACAGGTGGGTTTGATCCTATTCATTCTGGTCATATTAAGTATCTTAAAACTGCAAAATCTATGGGTGATACTTTAATTGTTGGCGTAAACTCCGACGAGTGGTTAACAAGGAAAAAGGGTCGACCATTCTTGCCTGCACATGAACGAATCAATATTATACAAAATTTGGGCATGGTGAATCATGTTATTGAATTTGATGATAAAGATGGGTCTGCAAGAAAAGCAATTGGTATGGTTAGAGCAATGTGCCCATACGATACTATTATTTTTGCAAATGGTGGCGATAGGACTCGAGAAAATATTCCTGAAATGGATATTCAGGATAACAATTTAGAATTTGCATTTGGTGTAGGTGGTGAAGACAAATCTAATTCTTCATCATGGATTCTTGAAGAATGGAAGTTACCTAAGACCATTCGGCAATGGGGTTACTATCGAGTTTTATTTGAACCCAACAAACAAGTTAAGTTAAAAGAATTGACAGTATTGCCTGGTCAAAAATTGAGCATGCAAAGACATCAAGAAAGAAAAGAATTCTGGTTTGTTTCCGAAGGCCAAGCAACAGTATACAGTATGGATGAATCCAATGTTACTTTAATTGGTACTTACAATGAACAAGAACATTTACATATCGGTTTAGGTCAGTGGCACCGACTATGTAATGAGACAGATAAGCCACTGAAAATTATCGAAATCCAATATGGATCAGCTTGTTATGAAGAAGACATTGAAAGGAAAACCGTATGAATAGTAATATTATCCCTAGCAGCCCTGTTGATCGTAAAGCAATTTATGAGGCAATTAAAGAGATTTCAAATTCCCTTGTGCGCGTTGAAGGTGAACGAGATTTTATTAAAGAGGCAGTCAATGAAACTTGTGAGAAATATGAATTAAGTAAAAAGACTTTTCGTAAAATGGTTAAGGTTTATCACAAACAAAACTATAATCAACAAAAAGAAGAGTTTTCTGAATTCGAAACTATGTATGAAACTATCACCAACACTACAACTATGAAATCGGAGAGTACAGATGTCTAAATTTATGTTTATTAAAAAAGATACCGCCGACTTGGCCACCGAAACAAATCATACAGTCTCTATGCAATTTGATGAGATCTATTTAGATTCTGTTATTAGCAATTTTCAAGATTTCCTTAAAGGGTGTGGATTTGTATTTTCTGGAGAATTACAAATCGTAGAAGAGGAAAAAGTGCCGGCTCATAGTAAGCATTACTATGATACCACTAGGAATCTATAATGTATTATCAATATATTTTAGAAGCTAAATTTTTAGATAAACTTAATAGAACTCGACGAAAAACTATTGTAGGCGTTTATCGATCCATACAAGATGCTGAAGTAGCCAAGACAAAAGTATTGTCCGAAAATACTGAGTATAAAGTATCATTTGGATTAAAAGAACATTGGCTTTTAAACTTTGCTTGACTGCTTAGAGTTTTGATTATATAATAAGACAAATACCCAATAGGAACTATCATGAGCACATTCAAAATTATTGAACAATTGACGTCAACTAATTCTCGTCTAGCAAAAGAGGAAATTCTCAGAAATAATTTGAATGATACTCTTTTAAAAGAAGTTATTAGAATTACGCTTGATCCGTTCACTCAGTTTTATATTAGGAAAATTCCTGTATATGAAAACGTAGCCCCTGCTTCGATTACATTGAAAGACGCAATCGAAAAATTGGGTGATTTGTCTTCTCGTAAATTTACCGGTCATGCAGCCATCGACCATCTCAAATCTATCTTAGAAGGGTGTGACATTTATGATGCAAAAGTCATTGAGCGTATTATTGCAAAAGACCTCAAGTGTGGAGTTTCAGATGCAACCGCAAACAAAATCTGGCCCAATCTTGTCCCCGAATACCCGTGTATGTTGGCTTCTGGATTCGACGAAAAGCTCATCAACAAAATCAAATGGCCAGCATTTGTTCAACACAAACTCGACGGCATGCGATTCAATGCAATCGTCCGTGGAGACAAGGTAGAGTTTAGATCTCGTAACGGTAAAGAATTAACTATACCTAACGCAGAGTTTAATATTCCATTCATTAAATTAGCCGAAGCCTATGGTAAGGATATGGTGTTTGATGGTGAACTTCTTGTAGTCAATGAAACAGGAAAGCCCGTCAATCGACAAACAGGCAACGGTATTCTTTCTAAGTCCATTAAAGGTACTATGCAATCTGCGGATGCTCAGAACATTAGAGCAACACTATGGGATGCTGTTGGGTTTGATAGCTTCCTCGCAGGCGTCGATAAGACATCATACAAAGATCGTCTTTATAATCTGGCTAGTGCAATTCAAACAGCAAATGATGGTATTAGTCATCTAAAGCATTACATCGAATTGGTATATACCAGAGAAGTTGATAGCTTAACCAAAGCGGAAGAAATATTTGAAAAATTTCTTGCAAAGGGTGAAGAAGGCATTATTCTAAAAACGAAGGATGCTATTTGGGAAGGTAAGAGGTCTAAGCAACAAATTAAGTTTAAGGGTGAACTTGAATGCGATTTAGTTTGTGTAGATTGGGAAGAGGGTACGGGTAAAAATGTTGGTCGTTTAGGTGCGTTGGTTCTTGAATCTGCGTGCGGAGAACTTCGAACAAATGTAGGTACTGGATTTACTGATGCCCACCGCCAAGAATTTACCAAAGAAAAAGTTGTTGGTAAAGTTGTCACCGTAAAATATAACAGTAAGATTAAAGACAGAGGCGGTAATACGTGGGCTTTGTTCTTGCCTGTATTTATAGAATTACGAGATGACAAAAATATTGCAGATTTGTTGGACAAAATTAAATAATCATAAATATTTGAGAGTAGATAAAAAGGACTCTCAAATATGTCTGCAGAAATTTATAAATTCCCTAGAAAAAAACCTTTAAAGGGATTTAGAATACCTCTATATGATGAAGGACAAGTATATTTAGTTTTAATGGTAGTAAATACATTTGGATCTTATTCTGAAAAAATTACCGAAAAAACTCTAAACGATATAGATCCTCTTGATATAATAGACTGTATAAGCCAAGCACGCGCATCTCAAATTTTCTCAACAAAAACAAAACAACTATTACATATTATATTGACACACATCGAAACTGTTGAACAATGAATATTTTCTATTTACATAATGATACTAAGACATGCGCAGAAATGCATAATAATAAGCATGTTGTAAAAATGATACTTGAATATGCACAACTACTTTCTACTGCCCATCGTGTTCTTGATGGGAATATCGTTACTAGCCACAGTAAAACTGGTCGAAAACAAAGTCGATATGTTCTTTCTGATGACCGTGATACTATGCTATATGCTTCTACTCATATCAACCATCCTTCCGCAATTTGGGTAAGAAAACGAGAATCTCACTATCGTTGGCTATTTGGATTGTGGATTAATCTGATGGATGAATATACTTATCGCTATGATAAAGTTCATGCATCATCTAGACTTATCTCATATCTAAATAAACCTCCTGCAAATATTGAATTTGGCGGTGGATTTGATGCACCCACACCCGCCATGCCAAAAGAATTTATTGTCAATGGCGATTCAAAACAATCCTACATAAATTATTATTTAGGCGCCAAGCGGCATTTAGCCTCTTGGAAAAAACGAGAAGTACCTAGTTGGTACATATAATAAATAATTTTGTAAATAAGGAAAATTGATGCCGATCTATACATTTTTAAACCTCGAATCTAAAGAGATAGAAACACATAACTTCTCTATGTCTAGCTACGATGAGTTTACTAAAAATAATCCTCAATTACAAAGATATCACGAACCCGGTATTTCCGCCACTATCGGCGATCCCGTAAGACTGGGCATAAGAAAAACTGATAACGGCTTTAAGGAAGTCTTGTCTAAAATTGCAAGTGCAAATTATAGAAGCAATCTAGCAGATAAACTAAGCCGAAAATAAAATGAAATTCCCCCATATTATAAATCCGACGGAGGACAGTGCGTAAACGCAATAAACCTGTCCTCCTGTGTCATACTAACAACAGAGGGCATTACATGGCAAAAAAGAAATCGAATTTTCATCAGGATTCTAACCAACAAAAATCTCAGTATCAGAATCCAGAAAATCAAAATTTTCAATCTGCAAATAACACCAGATTGAAAATAAGATTAGATGATATGAAAACAATCGAGCCATTGACGAATAACCAAAAAGAATTTTTCGACAAATATGATAACTCAAGAATAATGATGTTATTGGGTGTTGCGGGAACAGGCAAAACATTCATTGCAGTCTATCATGCGTTAGAAGAAGTTTTAGATAAAGAAAGTAATTACGACAAATTAGTTATAGTTAGATCAGCAGTTCCTAGTAGAGAGATTGGCCATTTACCTGGAGATGAAAAGGATAAGGTTGAAGTATATACACAACCATATGTTTCAATATGCGAAGATTTATTTGGCAGATCTGATGCATTTCAAAGATTAAGCGAACAAAAGGCAATTTACTTTATGCCCACATCGTTTATTCGAGGAATTACTTTAGATCATTCTATCATTATCGTTGACGAATGTCAAAATATGACAGACATGGAATTAAATTCTATTATCACTCGAGTAGGTAAAAAATCAAAAATAATTTTTTGCGGAGATTTTAGACAGACAGATTTAAATAAGAAAAACGACGTATCGGGATTAAAGAAGTTTCTCGGTATTGCGGAACAAATGAAATCTTTTAGTATCTTCGAATTTGATGTTGAAGATATTGTCAGATCAGACATTGTTAAAGAATACATTTTAGCAAGATTAAAATACGAAGACCAATACGAATAAAAATGTTTAACCATATACATCATGATATACCAAAACTTGAACGTGACACTCAACCCGACGGTACAAGATACTATAAAACACCGTCGGGTAAATCCTATCCCTCCGTTACAACCGTTACAGGATTGCTTAAAAAAGATGGCATCCTCGAGTGGAGAAAACGGGTGGGAGAGGAAGAGGCAAATCGAGTCTCAAGAAAAGCAGCCGCAAGAGGCACTCGTATACACACGCTATGCGAAAATCATCTATTAAATAATGACGTTACTCCTAATATGTTTGATCACGATATGTGGAGTACACTAAAACCTGAACTAAAAAGAATAAATAACATACACGCACTAGAGACTGCATTATATTCGGATCATCTACAAGTAGCCGGCACTGTAGATTGTATTGCAGAATTTGATGGTGTATTATCTGTTATAGATTTTAAAACTTCTATGCGGGTTAAAGAGCGCCAGGATATTTACGACTACTTTATGCAATGTTCTGCGTATGCCGTTGCTTTTGAAGAACGAACAAAAATCCCTGTACCACAACTTGTAATTATAATGGGTGTCGATGAATCATATCCCAGAATATTTGTAGAAAAAAGAAATAGTTGGATAGGTCCTTTTAAAGCATTGCGAATGGATTATAGGAATAAAAAAGGTATTTGATATGTACGTATCCAATGATGTAGAAATACAAAATTTTTGTTTGGATATGGAAAGTCTAAACCCAAAGTATAAAGAAGTATCAGCAAAATTAAAAAATAATTCTATATCTAAGGATAGGGTATTATTTAGTTTTGATGTTAATCAAATATCATATGATGTTGCAGAAAAAATATTAAGACGATATAATTTTCCTGACGACAATATTGTCGAATTGATGATAAAGATTTTCGAATCTGAGCGGGTTCTTTTTTCCATAGATAAAGAAAATAAAAAAAGCACATTTAAAGTTTATGTGGAAGCATTTGCTTGCGATGATTTTAAATCGGATAATTTTTATGAGAGTATCCGAGGGTTTAAATGGGATAAACGCGCAAAATCTTTAGTAGAAACTACCTATTATGTTGCGATTGCAACTTCGTTAGAAAATGTTTTAGTGGTAGCTAAAATGTGCGGAATACAAAAAGAAGAAATTCCTAGTAGTATTTTGAATACATGTAATGAGGGAACACAAATTTATTATGTTGTAGATAAAAACACAAATAGAAAATCAATTTGTATTAGATTAGAAGATTTCTTTTTAGAAGATTTAGATAATAAAGATTTACAAAATACGTTGATAGATTTTAAATATTGTCGTATTCGACATTTTCAGATAGGTATAGATAAAAATCAAGAAAAGTTTTTTACATTCTATTTTAGAAACGGTAAACAAAAGATTGACATCTAATTAAAAGTATGTTACAATATAAATAAGTTGAACAGCGTAAACTGTTATTAGGAAAAGTATTCAAGACGCGGGGGCAGTGCCCGCCAGGTCCACCATAAGAGCATAAATTTACTTTGGTATTGTGTTTTTATGATGGGCCTGACACAGGATCGATTGGGTAAAGAGTATGAATAATGGCGCTCGGGAATGTAGAACCCGTAGGACAGAGGGCAAAGTGTAGTCGTTGTACCCATAGTACAAAAAGACGCTCTACTCGGTCGAAGAAACAAAAAACGTAAACGCAAACGACGAACTGTTCGCATTAGCAGCCTAAACACTGCTTAGGGTTTCGGTGGGTTTCCTCGTAACAGAATTACCCACCACTTTTAACATGGAGATTTGTATGGCCTTTAATGATAATTTATATGAAATAGTTCGTGGAGCAGTACCCGAAGTATTAACAAAACATTGTAATGCTGAATTTGAATTGCTACGTAAAACTATGTATTTACGTAAAAATATAAGCGAACACAATAAATTTGCATTCGGTGATTCTCAAGTTCCGCAAAGCTTTGCATATTATTCTGCACTAGTATTTGAAACTTTATCAGAAACACTACGCCCCACGGTTGAATCTGTTGTTGGTAAACCTCTATATTCTACATATAGTTATGCAAGAATTTATTATACTGGCGCAACGATGGCGCCTCATACTGATAGACCAAGCTGCGAATACTCTACGACAATTTGTATGTCTAATGACCCTGAGCCTTGGGAAATTTGGTTTGAGACAAAAGAAAAACAAGAAATTGCAATTTATCTAGAACCCGGCGATATGCTTGTATATAAAGGCGATGTACTTAATCATTGGAGAAATGAATATATGGGAAATCGACAATGTCAAGCATTTTTACACTATGTAGATAAATTTGGTAAATATCGTGATTTTAAAAATGATGGGCGAATTCACACCGGCATTCCGAAGAATGGTATATTTGAATGAGCACACTTAAAGAATTAACTGCAGAGATTCATGCAGAAGCAGAATCACAACCATTTATCAAATCTATTTTTGATGGCACCGTCGATCCTGTAGAATATGCAAAATATCTATATCAATTGGCACCTGTATATCATATTATAGAACGAGAAGCAACTGTCCATGGATTGCTAAAAGATATAGAAGATATTCGACGAGCACCTTTTGTATATAAGGATTGCGAAGAATTGACTCCAAAAGATACATTATTTGCGTATAATAAAGCTGCCGTGGAATATATCTCGTATTTACAAAGCAATGAATTTACTGAAGACCCTACAAAAATACTCGCACATTTATATGTTCGTCATATGGGAGATTTATTCGGCGGGCAAATGCTAGCAACCAAATTACCTGGAAGTTGCAGCATGTATAAATTCAATAATCTAAGAGAGCTAATTACAAAAATGCGAGAACGTATTGATGTAAGTTTAGCAGAAGAAGCAATCAAAGCTTTTCGATTCAACATCAACATTATTAAAGAACTATGATCTGGGATAAAATGGACCAGCTATCGTCTGGTATTATAGAAAAATTTTCTTCCTATAATAAAGAAGAATTACCTGCAGAATATGAACTTTCTGAACAAGGATTTACCTGGAAAAATTATATCTGGGAATCTCCTAAATTTCGTAGAGCACATATTGAAATTGTGGACGCAAGAGAAACTAAAAAGATGTGGATCATGCATATGTGCATCTTCCCCCATTATAATTCTCCCGATCCTATCTTTGGATTTGATATTGTTGCAGGACAATCTAAGATTACGGGGGCGTTTCATGATTTTTCCAAAATTGGTAATTCTGAACTTTATGATTGGTATCAAAATAAGATGATTGGATTGGCTTGGTCTAAACCTCGAGAACTTCCCGAGTGGGCAAGAAACATTTTTAGTCCTGCCATGCTTGCTGCGGGTAACATACAATCCGAAGATGAAGTTAACCAATTAATTAATGCGGGGCTTGACAACCTTGACTATTACCTATATAATGTAGGTAAGGTGAATGATAATGATGCCGATTTTAGATACATGCACAATTATTATTGTTCTAATCAAAAGAAAAATATACATACGCCGGCGATGATGATTAATTTTGGTATTGATAAAAATACCTTTATGAAATTTATGGATGATGTCTTATTTCAGGAACACAATGGATAATTTAGAATTAAACGACTCAACGATTATAACTAAGAAATTTAGATCACCGAACGAATTCTCTTTGTATATTGAAGAAAAAGTATACGCAGAAAAGCTTGGTTATATGGATGCGGTTATTTCATATTGTAAAGAGATGGATATTGAGATTGAATCCATCTCTAAGTTAGTTAATCAATCACTTAAGGATAAAATCCGTGTAGAAGCGGAAGATGCAAACTTTCTTAAGAAAACTGCAGCTTTGCCCTTTTAATATGTACGCAATGACCGAGTTTGATGTTTACAAAATGTATCTGGCACTAAAGCTACATTTTACCACAGACAAATATGATGTTGTCCAACAAAAGGGCAGAGTGCGAGCAAGCCAACAGGCTTTTGCTAAAAGAAAAGATCTCTTCAGTATCCGAAAAGTTGCAAAGACTTATACTGATGAAGAAGTTGCTCATTTTCTAGTTTCAAATTTTATCTCCGGTGATAGATGGGGCGGTATGTTCGACACCGATGCAGGTAACAGATATATTGAATGGAAAAAGAAGATACAAAGTCTATCTTACATTTTTACCAAGGATATAGATTTTTTAATTTCTTCATTGGAAGAAAAGAATCTAATATTTGAGGATGCTTTTATAATCGAGAAAAACAATCATCCATATATAATTAAAGCGTTTCTTCGTAAAGAGATTACATTAGAAACGTTAGTTATTCTCGAAAAGATTTATCCTTTCCTAGAAAATTTTGATGCTAATATACAAGATGAAGTTATGTGGCCAGATATTTCTAGGTTAATTAAAAAATATAAACCATTCTTAAAATATGACAAAGACAAGTTCTCTACAATCCTTAGACAAAGAATTTAAACATATGGATGTGGATGCAGCTAAGTTAAATGCCCTCGAAGAAGAATTATCCGAGGTCAAAGACTTATTGCATTTAACTATAGATTCTTTAAAACAAACACAAATATATTTAGTTCGATTAGCAAAAAATCAAGCAGATTTAACTCATCGAATTTCTAAATGGCCCTATATCGCAGTCGATTCTAATCAACCACCAAAGGAAGAAGGTACCCCCTCAGAGTAATATGTCTAGCAAAACTCGTAATTACAACTATGATGACGACGAAAACAATATGCGTCGTAATGCAAAAAAAGGTAAACCCAGGTTAGAAAAACATATAGACAAGCATAAAAAACTTATATATAATATAGCATCTTCTAAAAGGAGTGAGGAAGATGATTATTTTGATGATTCATATTATGGTTATCCTAATAATAAAAGCAAACTCCGTTAATACATCGTTCATACAACACATACATCGTTTATACGAAGGGAAATAAAAATGGCATTTCAATCACTAGCAGATCTACGCAAATCTCGCGGCGGCTTTGACAACCTTATGAAAGAGGTTGAAAAAATCGCAAATCCTCAGCAATCTAATTCTCGATCTGACGATCGCTTCTGGCAACCGGAAGTTGATAAGGCAGGTAATGGATATGCTGTTATTCGTTTCTTGGCGCCACCTAAGGGCGAAGAACTTCCTTGGGTTAGAGTTTGGAATCATGGATTCCAAGGACCTACAGGAAAATGGTATATTGAGAATTCTCTCACTACTCTCAATAAAGCAGACCCAGTTTCAGAATTGAATACTGAACTGTGGAATTCTGGTTCCGAAGCAAATAAAGAAGTTGCTCGTAAGCAAAAGCGTAAGCTAACTTACATTACCAACATCTTGATTGTTAAGGATGCTGCTCATCCCGAAAATGAAGGTAAAGTATTCTTGTATAAATTCGGCAAGAAGATCTTTGACAAAATTAAAGATGTCGCTGAGCCTCAATTCGAAGATGAGAAACCAGTTAATCCGTTTGATTTCTGGGAAGGTGCAAACTTCAAACTTAAGATTCGTAACGTAGAAGGTTATCGTAATTACGATAAATCTGAGTTCGATTCTGTAAGCCCAATCTCTGAAGATGATTCTAAGATTGAAGCAATTTGGTCTAAGCAATATCCATTGAAGGAATTCCTTGATCCTAAGAACTTTAAAACTTATGAAGAACTTAAGAAGAAGTTGGACATGGTTCTCGGCTTAGCCGGAGGTGCAGCTCCAATCAAGAAGGCTGAAGAAGTCGACTTGGATGAAGATGAAGCTCCAGTATGGCCCACAAAGACCACACCCAAGAAGGAAGAAAAAGCTCCGCCTAAGAATGTAGATATGGATGACGAAGACGATTCGATTTCATACTTCTCCAAATTGGCGGAAGACGATTAATTATCGAATGGCTCCGTACGAGCCTTGATATCGAGCCACCGAGGGATTTTGATTTCTCGGTGTTGCTTTAGGTAATATGACTTCTTGATTATTACTCACATTATTGACAGTACTTACATTAACCGGCCCTTGCGCCGGTTTTTGTCCATTTGTATTATCTTTTAATTGACCAAGTTCTTGTTCAAGCCCACCCATCGCATCGCCTATGTATGCTTGATTATTAGAAATTTCTCTTCTTTTTAATAAATCTCTTTCATCTTGGGCTTCCTTTGCTCGTTTAGCTCTTAGTAGTTCTAACGTATCATATGATGTATCTGCAGGTGCTTTTCTTATCTGCGGATTGAACACTCTGGCCTGTTGTCTTAAATCTCCACTTGCAAGAGCATCATCTTGTTCTTTCTTTAGTTTTCTTGCAGCATCGCCCTTTGGCCCAGGATCTTCCAATAATTTTTTATTTTC
>Ga0114979_10001448_pt1 | contig 16034 bp, 17 predicted proteins | sample S_140625_EF_Meta_FD_87315 | JGI IMG/M metagenome (GOLD analysis project Ga0114979, IMG submission 87315) | Freshwater microbial communities from Lake Simoncouche, Canada to study carbon cycling - S_140625_EF_MetaG | ecosystem: Environmental > Aquatic > Freshwater > Lake | place: Lake... | reverse complement strand
TCCAGGTAACGCGCAAAGACACAGGGAAAGTTGAAGAATTTAAACTTACCGGCTTTCTCGACGAGCAGCAGCTAAAGGAGCTACAAAATGGCGGTAACCCACTCGACAGCAGCGCGGAACGCGGCGACTGACGCTGTAACGGCGCTTATCAGCACTTCTGGCAAGCTGGTATTTCGGATTTCACCAAGTAGCGTTGCAAGCCCAGGCACTGCGGTTGCCACACTGCCGCTAAGCGCAACGGCGTTCGGTGCATCATCGTCGGGAACTGCAACGGCTAACGCAATTAGTTCAGACACTAACGCCACTGGTAACGCTTCTGCCGTAGCCTTTGCTACCTTGCAAACGTCCGGTGCCACGATTGTTATTCAGTGCGCGGTAGCTGCTTCTGCGTCGGACATTAACATGACCGGCGGGTTGACGATCACCGCAGGAGACACGGTATCTTGTTCCTCGCTCACCTACGCAGCGTTATCTGCATAGATAGCCACAGGTGGCGAATCGTTACTGGGTAGGTGGATCAGGGACTTGGAACACTACAACTACCCATTGGTCAACATCGTCTGGCGGTAGCAGCGGCGCGACTGCGCCTACAGCAGCGGATTCGGTATTTTTTGACCAAGCCGGAACGTACACTGTAACGACGACTACCGCAACAACAATAACTTGTCTTGATATAACCGTTTCTGCTGGAACGGTTGCGTTTAACCACGTTGCAACTTTAGAGATTAGCGGGTCAATGTCGTTAATTGCGGGAACGACATTTGTTACTGGCACTGGAACTATTAGCTTTAAGTCTACTTCTACTGGCAGAACAATAGCTACAAACGGTGCAACGCTGTTAGGCGCAATAGCATTTAGCGGTGTTGGTGGCTATTGGACTTTACAAACTAACTTAACTACTTCGCGAAATGTAGCGGGGGCAGTATCACTTGCCAATGGAACACTTGATCTTAACGGGCAAACATTAACTTTATCAAGCGCAAGCACAACGGCAACATTTTTAACTGCAACTGGCACCAAGAACTTAACCTTTAATGGCGGTTCTATAGTTATTGCTTCAAATAATTCAGCTTCGTTTGACAACGCTGTACCCTCTAATTTTACTACAACTGCTGGTACAGGCATTGGCTCAATTAGCCTGATAAGCGCATCTGCAAAAACATTTAGCGGCGGCGGGTCTATATTTAACTGCGCTATCAATCAAGGCGGCGCGGGCGCGTTATCAATAACTGGCACAAATACTTTTAGCGACATAACTAATACTTATTCGGCTACTGGTGCAACGACAATTCGGTTTGCTGCAACTCAAACAGTTGCCGCTTTTTCTGCATCAGGCACTACGGGAAAATTACTTACATTAAACAGCACTAGCGGGGGAACGCAAAGAACATTGACGCTTACAGGCGGCGGCACTGTAAGTACGGACTATCTTTCCGTTACAGATATTGCGTTTACACCAGCCCCGGCAACAAACGGAACAACGCCGTATGTTTGGTATCTTGGAGCAAACTCCACAAACAGCGGGAATAATACGGGTGGGCTGTTCCAAGCGGGTGGCGTTGGTGCAATTAAGGTTTACCAGATAACCAATACCGCAACGACAACTTGGACGGTCCCAAGCGACTGGAGTTCGTCTAGTAATACGATTTACATGATCGCTGGCGGTGGCGGTGGTGGCGGTTCAAGGCCCACTAGCGCAACAAACGAGGCTGGCGGTGCTGGCGGTGGTGGCGGTGGCTACCGGGCTGTAACAAACTACTCTACAACTGCAAGTTCTTCTATAGCGATTGCAATTGGGCTGGGTGGTCTTGCTGGCGCTACTAGCGGCGCGGGTGGAACGGGTGGAACAACATCGTGGGCAACAACTAACACAGCAATTGGTGGCTCTGGAGGTACAACCACAACAACACCAACATCAGTTGGAGGCGCGGGCGGAACAGGCACACAATCCGGTGGTGTTGGTGGCGCAGGTTCAATAACTACAACTTCTGGGTTTGCCACTACTGGTGGTGGCGGTGGCGGCGCGGCGGGGCCGAATGGTGTTGGTGGTACTGGTGGCGTTGGATTTTCTGCTTCAACAAATGCAACTACAGCCGGTGGTGGCGGTGGTGGTAATGGCGGTGGTTCAGTAGGTGGCAACGCTACATCCGCAACCGGTGGCATAGGTGGTAATAACTCTAGCGGCACAGGTGGAGGTGCTGCTGGTGTCGTTGGTACTATTGGTGGCGGCGGTGGTGGCGCATCAGGAAATGGCATAGCAAAAATTGGCGGCGTAGGTATTGATATATTTAATACTATTGGCGGCGGTGGTGGGGCTGGCGGGTCATCCGGTGGTGCAGTAGCTGGAATTGCAAGCGTAGTTTACGGGGCTGGCGGGTCGGGTGCAGGGGGCAGTACATTGTTGGTAGCCGCTACTGGCGGCGCGGGTGCACAGGGTCTTATCGTCATCGCGTACACGCCTGGCGCTGCGGGTAAAACCAGCGACGGCGCACTAACCGGACCAGGCGCAACGGTTGTTGGTTCTGCGGCTAGGTCTGCTGCTTCGGCAAGTTCTGGGGTTTTAACTGGCCCGGGGGCAGTTGTTACAGGTGCTGCGCTGCGGTTTAGTTTGCACCCCACTTCAGGCGCTTTAACTGGCCCGGGGGCAGTTGTTACCGGTGCTGCGTCAGTATCTCAAATAACTAACGCATCTGGCGTATTGTTTGGGCCAGGGGCTATTATAGTAGGCGCGGCGGGTAGAACCGCAACTCATGCTAGTAGTGGTGCTTTAGTCGGACTTGGGGCTACGATTGCGGGCACGTCGGGCAGCTCGTCTTTATACCCCGATCCGTCGGTGGTAGAAGAGGGCGTTGTATATGGTCCGGACGGGATGTACACGGGAACCTTGACTCCCGCAAGTGATAAGTCAATAATAGGATTGCGAACTTTTACCGGAAGATTTTAATGTCGCTAAATCTAAAAGCAATTACTACTCGCCTTGGGTATCAACAAATTACCGATGTGAGCACTGCAACGTCATTGACCGTTCCAATTGTGGATGTGCAAGGACTAAGCTGCAAACCCTCCATTGCTATCATTACGCCAGAAGCGCAAGCCGTTCGTTGGCGTGACGACGGAACTAACCCCTCGGCAACGGTTGGTATGCCGTTGGCAGTCGGCGTAACTTTGCAATACGATGGCGACCTGACCAAGATCAAGTTCTTTGAACAGGCCGGCGGCGCAAAACTTAACATTAGCTACTACGCTTAACGGGGGCACTATGGACGTTTCAAACGACGCGCAACAACCCGTTAATCTAGTGCGGTACATTACCGAGCAACTGCCGGAAGATTTGTTAAAATTCATTGCGGTGCGGGATGAGTTGGAGCAGCGCCAGGGTGCATTGAGCGCGGTAGAAGCTACTATCCGGCTCAAAGCAGAGGCGGTTGATGTACTAAACGCTGCAAAAGCAGAAGCGGAAGCCATACTAACTGACGCGCAATCTCGGTCTAACAAAGCAAACGAACTTGCGGCTGTTACCGCAGTTCGTAGAGCAGACTTGGACGCTGAAGAAAGTAGCTTCAGTGTGGAAAGTCAAAATACCGCAAAAGAACAAGCCGCGAAAGACATGGCATTGTCTGCGCGTGAGTTGTTGGCTACCGAGCGTGAGGCTAAACTTATCACCGTTCGGGATATGCTGACCGCAGCACAAAAAGTATTGGACGCCCGTGTTATGGCTTTCCAAGATAAGGTTGCAGCAATGAAGATTTAACCGCACTGGCGCGGCTCGTCAGGGATTCTCAGGAATCAACATGTCTGAAGAAGTATTAGCGGAACAACCCGCGCAGGAACAGGAAGCTACGGCAGCTCCTGAACCCATAGTAGAAGCGCCGGAAGCAATCGATGGTGAAGTCAAAGAGTCAAAGCTATTTAGCCAAGACGAACTTGATGCAGCCATTGGGAAACGGCTTGCAAGAGAACAGCGCAAGTGGGAACGCGAAGCAAGGTCGGTCGAAGCACCAAAACCAGCCCAAGCAACGCAGGTCACTCCTGATCAGTATGCGACGACAGAAGAATACGTTGATGCGTTGACGAATTCCAAAGCCCAGCAGATTGTTCAGCAGCAACAGTTTGCGAAGCAGCAGCAAGAATTGCTTGGCAGTTATCACGACAAGGAAGAAGCAGCGCGGGATAAATACGAGGACTTTGAACAAGTCGCGTACAACCCCAAGCTACCAATTACGGACGTGATGGCGCAGACAATTCAAGCATCGGATAACGGTCCAGATATTGCATATTATCTAGGCACAAATCCGAAAGAAGCGGATCGCATTGCCCGACTCGCACCATTTCTGCAAGCGAAAGAAATAGGACGTTTGGAAGCTAAGGTAGCTTCTGAGCCAGTAACTAAACAAACCTCGAAAGCGCCAGCGCCGATTTCACCTATTACACCCCGAAGTGGGGGTTCGAGCAACTACGATACAACTGACTCACGGTCTATTAAAACTATGAGTACCAGCCAATGGATTGAAGCTGAACGGGCACGACAGGTGAAAAAGATGGAAGCCAAGAGAAATCGCTAATATCTTTTAAGGAACATGAATCATGGCCAACAGCCTACTTACCATTGACATGATCACCCGCAAGTCTCTCGAGATTCTCGAGAACAGCTTGGTGATTTCCCGCAACGTAAACAAAGAGTACGACGACAGTTTTGCCGCCGAAGGCGCTAAGATTGGCTCGACCCTTCGTATTCGTCTGCCTGACCGCGCTCTGGTCACTGACGGTGCCGCCCTGCAAGTTCAGGACGACAACGAGCAGTTCACCACCTTGACCGTGGCAAGCCAGAAACACATCGGCATTAACTTCACCACCGCCGAGCTGACGATGCAGTTGGACGACTTTGCAGAACGTGTGCTGAAACCTCGTATTAGCCAACTGGCTGCATCGGTTGACGCTGACGTGGCTACCGCATACAAGTCGATCTTTTCTTCGGTTGGCACCCCGGGTACTACCCCGGCCACCTCGCTTGTGTTGCTGCAAGCCGGGCAAAAGCTGAACGAGTACGCATCGCCTTTGTCGCCCCGCTACGCAACGGTTAACCCCGCTGCTAACGCTGCGTTGGTCGATGGCATGAAAGGCTTTTTCAACCCGACAGGTTCTATTTCGAGCCAGTTCAAGTCCGGCATGATGGGCGAGAACGTGTTGGGCTACGAAGAAGTCAACATGAGCCAGTCGATCTCGACGCACACTACCGGCAGCTTGCCAGTGGCACCTATCGTGTCGGCCAGCACCCCGCCGACCACGCAAGGTGTTGCGACGTTGGACATTACCTACACCAACGGCACCAAGACCATCAAGCAGGGCGACGTGTTCACCATCGCTGGTGTTTACACCGTCAACCCGCAGACCCGTCAGTCGGTCGGCAGCTTGCAGCAGTTCGTGGTCACCGCTGATCAGACCTTGACCAGCACCTCGGCTACCATCAACATCTCGCCGCCTCTGTACACGGCGACCAATGCGCTGGCTTCCGTTGACTCGTTCCCTGCTGCTTCGGCTGTTATCACGTTCCTTGGTACGGCGTCTACGGTTTACCCGCAGAACTTGGTCTACCACAAAAACGCGATCACCCTGGCTACGGCTGACTTGCTGCTGCCCCAAGGCGTAGACATGGCCTCCCGCCAGGTGCATAACGGTATCTCGATGCGTATCGTGCGTCAGTACGATATCAACAACGACCGTATGCCTTGCCGTGTGGACGTACTGTACGGCTTCAGCACCATTCGTCCACAGATGGCCTGTCGTATCTGGGGCTAATCAAACTGCCCCCGCCTAGCGCGGGGGTATTTCAACCTATTAGGAGCATCAATCATGGCACTTCCTTCCGTTGGCGGTGGTTATCAGTACACTGATGGCAACCAGAATGAAATGGAATTCATCCCGCAGAACACGCCCGCAACTGCGTCTGTTACTGCAACCTTGACCGTAGCGCAATTGGCTGCTGGTATTCTTACCGTCAACCAAGCCGGCGCAGCAGCTTGTACCTTGACGCTGCCCACCGGCGCGTTGATGGACGCAACCTTTACCAACATGCAGAATAACGCATCGTTTGATTTTGCCGTTATTAACATTTCGACGGTGGACGCAGAGGACGCAACCCTTGCGGTTGGTACGGGCTGGACGCTGGTCGGTAACGTTACTATCGCTGCTAACAGCGCCGTGACCACGATTTCGTCGGCGCTGTTCCGTTGCCGTCGGACTGCGGCTGCTACCTGGACGCTGTATCGTCTGTCCTAAGTAACTCCCGCCCTCTAGCAATAGGGGGCGGTTTTGAAGGACTGTTATGGTTATCTATCTGCGGCACCCTGACCACGGCAACAAGGTTGCTATTTCCGACGCTGAAGCAGAGGCCGACGAAAAGAATGGCTGGGAACGCTATGAAATTGGCGTAGAATTACCCGAGCCTGTCAATGAACTGGCAAAACCTCGCGGTAGACCTCGTAGGGAGCTAACGGCATGACGACAGCGAACGACCAGATTAACGGAGCGTTACGACTGATCGGTCAATTGGCCGAGGGCGAAACGCCTTCGGCAGCTACTTCGCAGGACGCATTGACCGCGATGAACCAGATGCTGGATAGCTGGTCATCCGAACGGTTGTCAGTGTTCTCGACGCAAGACCAGGTATTTAGCTGGCCTCCTAACCTTAGCTCACGCACACTAGGCCCAACTGGTGACTTTGTGGGCAATCGCCCTGTGCTGCTGGATGACGCGACGTACTTCCGCGACCCGGCAAACAACATCAGCTTTGGCATCAAGATCATCAATCAGCAGCAGTACAACGGCATTGCAGTCAAGACGGTCACATCGACCTATCCGCAGGTGATATGGACGAACATGGACATGCCCAACATGTCGATGTACATCTACCCAGTGCCGACGAAGGTGCTGGAGTGGCACTTTGTTAGCGTTACGGAGTTGGTCGAGCCGGCTACGTTAGCCACAGTTTTAGTAATTCCGCCAGGCTATCAACGTGCGTTCCGCTTCAATCTGGCTTCTGAGATAGCCGCCGAGTTCGGCGTAGAGCCATCTCCGCAAGTGCAGCGCATCGCAATGTCAAGCAAGCGCAACATCAAGCGCATCAACAACCCTGACGATATCATGAGTCTGCCGTACAGCATCGTAGCGACCCGGCAACGGTTCAATATCTACAGCGGCAACTATTAAGTGAAAACGCGCATCCTGGGTAGCTCGTATGTAGCCCGCAGCATCAATGCTGCGGATAACCGCATGGTTAACCTGTTCCCCGAAGTAATCCCTGAAGGCGGCAAAGAGCCGGCGTTTCTGAACCGAGCGCCTGGGCTGAAGTTTCAACAGACCATAGGCGTTGGTCCTATCCGGGCGCTGTGGGCACACCAGACCAACGGCAGCAACTTCTATGTCGTATCAGGCAACGAGGTCTACAAAGTTCCAAGCCTGACCGGAACGCCCGTCAAGATCGGCGACGTGTCTGGGTCTGGACCAGTATCGATTGCGGATAACGGCGTGCAGTTGTTCTTTGCGTGTAACCCTGCTAGTTACGTCTACAACGATCTGACCGGTGTCTTTGTACAAATTACGGACGTTGACTTCCCAGGCGCGGTCACGGTGCAGTATCTTGACGGATACTTCATATTCAACGAGCCAAACAGCCAGAGACTATGGGCTACCAGCCTCTTGGATGGCACTATGGTCGCTCCGTTGGACTTCGCCAGTGCAGAGGGGTCACCTGACGGAGTGGTAGCCGTAGCGGTCGATCACCGCGAGCTGTGGGTGTTCGGCACTGATACGGTTGAGGTCTGGTACGACGCTGCGTTGATCGACTTCCCGCTTGCACCGATTCAAGGTGCATTGAACGAGATCGGTTGCGCGGCTGCGTTCTCAATTGCCAAGCTCGACAACGCGCTGTTTTGGCTTGGCGCTGATGCTCGCGGCTTTGGCATTGTGTACCAGAACAAAGGCTACAGCGGCGTCCGAGTCTCGACGCACGCCATTGAGTACGCCATCCAGCAGTACACCACTATCTCGGACGCGGTAGCGTACACGTACCAGCAAGAGGGCCACGCCTTCTACGTGCTGAACTTTCCGTCTGCCAACGCGACGTGGGTGTACGACGTAGCGACCCAAGCCTGGCACGAGCGTGCGGGCTTCCTCAACGGCGCGTTTACCCGGCACAGGTCGAACTGCCAGTGCAACTTTGCAAACAACACGGTTGTTGGCGACTTTGAGAACGGCAACATCTACACGCTGGACTTGGACATATACGCCGACAACAGCAGCATCCAGAAGTGGCTGCGATCCTGGCGGGCGTTAGGTCCGGGCGAGAACAACCTTAAGCGCAGCACGCACCATTCGCTGCAACTAGATGCCGAGACAGGCGTAGGGCTGAACAACGGGCAGGGCAGCGACCCGCAGGTTATGCTGCGCTGGTCGGATGACGGTGGCCACACATGGTCAAACGAACACTGGGCCTCGATGGGCACGATAGGCAGCTACGGCTACCGCACGTTCTGGCGACGGCTTGGCATGACCGAGAAGATTCGGGACCGGGTGTACGAGGTATCGGGCACTGACCCGGTGAAGATCGCTATCGTTGGCGCAGAGTTGTTCATCACTCCGACCAATGCTTGACATTACCCAAATCCCCGCGCCGCGCATCCCATTGCTGGACGAACGCACCGGGCTGTTGTCGCGGCAATGGTATCGGTTCTTCTACAACCTGTACGTCTTGACCGGCGGCGGCACTAACGCGATTACGCTTGAAGAACTGCAACTTGGACCGCCAAACCAGCCTGACTTCACCGAGATACTCAAAGAGGTCAATAACAATATTTCGCCGGAGTACCAAGACCAGTCTGGTAACTTCTTGGCTACGCTCGACACTGCGCAACTCATGTCGATGATGGCGCGGTTCGAAACGGCAGAGGCAGCGATCCAGGGGGCGTACCTTCAACCTGTCGTGCAAATCGGAACGATTGCTAATTACAACCTTGATAACAGTCCTACAGCGGGCGGCGTGGTGTACGGCACTGGCTCGGCGATGGCGGTCAGCGTAGCGGGTACGTCGGGTCAGGTGTTAAAAAGCAATGCTGCGGGCGCTCCGACCTGGGTAACAGACGGTGGCGGTACTGTGACAGCGGTCACTGGCACAGCACCAGTGGTTAGCTCAGGTGGTACGGCACCGGCGATCTCGATGCCTGTAGCCACTTCATCGGTCAACGGCTACCTATCCAGCACAGACTGGGCTACGTTCAATGCCAAGCAACCAGCGGGCAGTTATCTGGTTAGCGGCGGTGCTCTCGGCACGCCGTCGTCTGGCACTGTTACAAACCTGACAGGCACCGCAAGCATTAACATCAACGGCACCGTAGGTGCAACAACTGCAAACACAGGCGCGTTTACAACACTAAGCACGACCGATAACATAACCCCGCTAACAGCAGCCAAAGGCGTCAACTTCACCGCTAACACTCCCGCAGCGGGCATGACTAGCCAGTTGCTGAACTGGTATGAGGAAGGCACTTGGACGCCCACTGTAACTTCGAGCATAGGGTCAATTACTTCGTATTCTGCCGCAGGGCGATACACAAGAATTGGTCGGCAAGTTACTTTGACTTGGTATATTGGCGTTTCCAATAACGGCACAGGTGCGGGGTCCATACTTGTTGCGGGTGCTCCTTTTTCAGCGGCTGTTGGTAATACGGCGCTTTTTGGGTTTAACCAGTCAAGTGGTAATGCTCTTACCGGTGCAATAACTGGAACCAGTTTAGAGGTGTACAACTATGCCGCTCTATATCCAGTTGCCACAGGTCAAACAATTAATTGTTCAATAACTTATTCAGTTTAAGGGATCATTATGAGCGTCAGCCTTTCCAATCTAGCCGGTGCAGGGTGGCAGTTCTTCACCGACTCAGGCACGCCTCTGTCCGGTGGTCTGCTCTACACCTACGCAGCCGGCACGACCACGCCGCAGACAACCTACACCAGCGGCACCGGGGCTACGCCGAACAGCAACCCAATTGTTTTGAACTCAGCGGGGCGCGTGCCCAATCAAATTTGGACGACGGACGGCCTGTCGTACAAGCTGGTTCTGCAAACGTCGCTTGCTGTGCAGATATTCTCCCAGGACAACATATCGGGCACTAACGATTTCACCGGCCCGTTTGCCACTCTTGCGGCGTCTGGTGGGTCTAACCTGATCGGTTTTATCCAGACCGGCACCGGTGCGGTGGCAACAACGCTCCAGGTCAAGGTACGGCAAACCGTCAGCGCGTTTGACTACATGACCTCGGCGCAGATTACAGCGGTGCAGTCCTACGCGTTTACAACACCTGTCACCGCAGCGTTGCAAGCGGCGATAGACGCGGCGTGGGTAATGAAGGCTGACTTGTTTATTCCCTCCGGCGGCTATTTGGTAACTGGGTTGACGTTGCCTGGTACGTACCCAACGCTTGACCAACGCGACCGAGCATTCCGCATGTACGGGCAAGGTTACGGTAACCCGTTCTCAAACCTTAATACCGGCGGCACCGTTCTTAAAAGCGTAACCGACGCGCCAGTCATTGTTGATCGCAGCTTTGGCGGCGGATCAAACGCGCAAGGCACGTATGAGATTGACCATATCCGGTTTGATGGCACTTCGACCACTCCAGTTGTTCAGTTCTATGGTTTCTACGGCACGTCGTCGTTTCACAATAACGTCGTGTACCAACGCAGCACTGGCGACGGAGTAAAAATACTTTACGCCGCAACAGCTTGGTTCCATGAAAATTATGTTTTTAACAAAGACTATGTAACTACAGGGCTTGGCGCGGCAAGAACTGGCATTGGTTTTAACTTTCCATGTACCGATGACGCCGGTCTTGTAACGTTTTCTAAAAACACCTCGCGTGGTTTTTTAACTGCGTACAAACTTGGCGGCGGCGCAGGTGTTCCTTACTCGGCAATGATCGAAAAGTCAGAATGTTCTAATGTTTATAACGGCATAATTTTGTCGGGCACAAGAAAAGCCGTAATTGATTCAAACTACATGGAAGGAATTGACGGTGGAAAAGCAATTGAAAACTTAGGGACTTATTCAACAATTACGAATAATCTAATATTTTCCGGCGCATCATTTGGCATTGATTCACGGCTTGCATTAAATAGAGGGTCTGTAATCAAAGGCAATATTATCGCCCTTGGAAGCGTTGTTAGCGCCCAAGGTATTGCTCTCGCGGGCGCTTACGGTCAAGAAGTTACTGGAAATTCAATTTCATGCACGGACGGAACTGCAAGTCAACTAGGCATTTTTGTTGACGTTATCGGCAAGGTTGACGTTCACGCTAATGCGTTTGACCCTAAAGAGACTTGGACCGGATCGGGCGCATCAAAAGTAGGTTACACAAGCACTTGCCTAATCCAAGGCATTATCACAGGCCAATCCAATAACGTCGATTTTCCAATCCTATCGCAAGGCGCAGTCTCGCTGGCCTACGTTGCGTTAACGGGTGCAAACGTAGCAGCTAACGTGCTGACGGTCCCCGACGGTGGTTACTTCGTCGTGACAGCCGCAGCGCCGGTCACGGTTAATTCTCTCGATGCAGGTATCATTCCTAACCGGCAGATCACGTTTCGAACCGCAAATGCAAACATGACTTTTGCAGACACGGCGCAAATTTTCCTTAGTGCAGCGTTTACAGGCCCAGGTGCAATTTCATTTGTTGTTGAGCGATTAGGTGGACTTAGCTATGCTTATGAAACGTCGCGCACCGTATTTTAACTAAAGGACAATCATGGCAGTCTATGTAAAAGTTTTAATTCCGGCTAAAATTGCCGAAGCAACTCAAGTAACCCAATACACCGCTACGTCTGTGACAACGATCATCGACAAGTTCACCGCTACCAACTACAGCGCGGTGGCTGCGACCTTGAGCATCAACTTGGTCACCGGTGGTGACACCGCCGGCAATCAGAACTTGATCACGAAAACCAAGACGTTGCAAGCCTCTGAGGTATATACTTTCCCTGAGATTGTCGGCCAGGTGCTTGCGGCGAGTGGGTTTATCTCTACCCTAGCCGGCACAGCAACGTCGATCAACATCCGGGCCAGCGGGCGGGAGGTTAGCTAGTGGGCATTCAGTTCCATGATGACGGTGGCGTGTTTGTCGTAGAGACTACGGCCCCGGCGGGATATAAACTCAAGTCGCACACTCACGTTCATGATCATTTGTCAGTGCTGGTGTCCGGCACTGCTGACGTTACGGTGGACGGAAAAACAGAACGAGTGACTGGCTATAAGATGCTGTCGGTGCCGGCGCATACACACCACACCGTTGTCGCGGTAACGGATATTGTTTGGCTGTGCTTGTGGGCTGATGATGTAGCGCCGAGACAGCACGCCGAAGAATCGTTAAAGTTGATGGCAGCATGAAAATAGAACGCCTCAGTCAAGGGCTAAATGTCTCGGGCATCTACTGGAATCTTCAGCAGAACCCGCACCTATGGGACGAGAATACAAACCGTACTGTTGATGCTGATAGCCCGCATCATGGGCTAAACGATATATGGGCAAGATACGGCGACCCGGAACGGACAAAAGACAACCTTCCGCATGACGCCTATTGGTATCCTTCGGCAGACGTATTAGGTGTTAAGCCGCTGTGCTTTGACCTGATGCGGTACGTGCAGGGCGTAGAGCTTGGCGGTGTGTTGATTACACGTATACCGCCTGGAGCTACTTGTAAGCCGCACAAGGATAATGGCTGGCACGCGTTACGGTACGAGAAGTTTGCTGTGCAAATTACAAGTGCGCCTGGGCAGTTGTTCCAGTTTGAAGGCGAAAGTTTAGAAACAAAGCCGGGCGATGTGTTTACGTTTAACAACCAGAATTTACACTGGGTCACCAATGATACGAAGTACGAACGTATCACGTTGATCGCTTGCATTCGTAGGGAAAGATAACTATGCCATTTGCATCGATAGGGGCTGCTCTCGGTATTAGCGCCGGAACCGCAGCGTTAGGTGCCGCCGGAATAGGCGGTGCATTACTTAGCGCAAACGCATCGTCTGATGCTGCTGACACCGCAGCGAACGCATCTACCGCAGCCAGCAACGCTAGCATAGCCGAGCAGCGCCGCCAGTTCGACATTAACCAGGCGAACCAGCAGCCGTTCTTGACCGGTGGCACCAACGCGTTTAACCGGCTTACACGAGGGTTTGATCCGGGCGGGGAGTTCACAGGAAACTTTAGCTCGGCAGACTTTCTGGCTAACAAAGACCCAGGCTATGCGTTTCGCATGGACGAGGGGATGAAAGCACTTGACCGCACCGCAGCCGCTAGAGGCGGGATGCTGTCAGGCGGGGCGCTGCGGGGCGCGCAACAGTTCGGGCAAGGGCTTGCAAGCCAAGAGTACCAAAACGCGTTCAATCGTTTTCAAGTCAACCGTGGCAACATGCTGCAACCTTTGCAAAGCCTTGCGGGTGTGGGCCAGACAACCGCTAATACGCTTGGCGCTGCTGGCGCAAACATGGCGAGTAACGTCGGCAACGCTATGATGAGCAACGCCGGTAACGTAGGCAACGCTGCGCTGTCAGCAGCGGGGCAACAAAACTCAGCATACGGCGGCGCGGCTAACATGCTGGGCAGGATGTACGGGAACCAGCAGCGACCGCAACAGCAACCCGGCAGAACCCCGCCATATGCAGACAGTGGTTCTGGCGCATTTGATCCATACGACCAGTATTATTACTCATAATAAATCATGGCTGAACTAAACTTTGGACTACTGAACCCACCCGGATCGCAGAGCATCGGCAATGCGTTCGTGTCCGGCATGGATCAAGCTGCTGCGGCTCGGGCGCAGGAGAACCAGAACGCACTGGCGCAGTACACGTTGAGCAAAGCCAAGCGCGAGGATCAAGTAAAAAATCAGTTGCTTGCTGAGCTTCGTGCTGCAACGACGCCGGAACAACAACAACAAGCGTATATCAACGCGGGGATGGGTAAAGAAGCCGTTGAAATGAAAGGTATTGGATTAAAAAATCTTCAAACGCAAGCTGAAACTGAGTACAAAAGAGCGCAGACCGGGGCGATACCTGGGCAAATAGAGCGCGATAAAGCCGCTACCGGCGCGTCAAACGCGGCGCGACAAAGAGATAGACAAAAGTTTATAAACCAAGCAACCCGAGACTTGGCGCTGAACCCATCGGATGACAACATAAGAGCTTACGGTCAAGACGCAGTTCTTAAAGAGCTATACACACAAGAGGAAGCAGACAAAATTACCGCCGCGCAGTTAGCTATACCTATGGACCAGCGCGCTGCCCAGTTCAGACAAGCTGGCGCTGCCGCAGCCGCGCCCCAAGTAACGCCCGCCGAAATCAACACAATGACCCAGTTAGGCATCCCTCGTACACCCGAAGGGTACGCAGCGTTCCGTGCTTCGCAACAACCTCGGAAGCTGCTTACCGACGACGAATTCGAGCAGCAGCTACGACTTAGACAGGAAGGGCGGCCGCCGGTGCAACCCCGAGCGGAACAACCGCTTGAAAAAGTGGTTGATCCGGTTACTGGAAAACCCGTGTTGGTGTCGCGCGAAGAAGCAGTGCGGGGACGCATGACGCCCGCAGCGTCGATGGAAGGGTTAGCACCCAAAGAAATACAAAAACGTGAAGCTGCGTATCCGCAAGCAACGGGGTCAATTAACCAGCTTGAGAAAAATTCGGATGATTTGATAGCGAAACTTAAAGCGTTGCGTGATTCGCCTGGGTTACCAGGGATTACAGGCTTCGTTGCGGGGCGCACGCCTAACCTAACTGGCGCAGCACGTTCGGCGCAAGCAGACCTAAAAACAATTCTTGCTGAAGGCACGTTGGGTACATTAACCGCGCTCCGTAACTTGAGTAAAACAGGCGGCGCGTTAGGTAATTCGTCAGACAAAGACGTAGCACTGTTGACCAACGCTTTTGGAGCGTTCGACCAAACCCAAAACACTGCGGATTTCAGAACAAAAATAAACAATGCCATAGATACGGCGGAAAGCGCCAAACGAAACGCGCGGGAAACGTATGATATGACATATAGTTACCGGAGCGATGGCGCCGCCCCACCACCGCGTGGGGCGCCGCCGGCAAAACCCGCCGCAGCATTGTCGCTTCAAGAGCAAGCCGCCGCTGAACTTGCGCGGCGTGCAAGCGAACCAAGATGACGCCAATGGACTTCTCTACGTTATCCAACGAAGAATTAAAAGCCCTTGCGTCGGGCGACATGTCGGCGCTGTCGGATGCCACGTTAACAATGCTGGCAAAACCACCCAGCATACCCGCGCAAGTTGCGCCAGCCTCGCCACAAGTACCCGAGTGGGCAAAAAAGTATCCCGAGCTGTACGGGGTCGCGGGTGCGGCGAGAGAAACGCTTGGCCCGCTTATATCGGCTGGCGGAGGAATAATAGGCAGTTTGCTGGGCGGAACCGCCGGTGCAGTTGGCGGGCCAGCGGGAGTTGTTGCGGGCGGTATGGGTGGCGGGGGCTTGGGTTACGGCATAGGCAACGAGATAAACCGATTGGCGGATGTTGCGTTGGGTAACGTCACGCAAGGCACGCCAAACCAAATAAGTAGAAACGTACTAAACGACATAGCTACCGGAGCAACGCTAGAAGGCGGCGGTCAGATCGCCGGTAACTTGCTCGGACGCGGTGTCAAAGCGATTAGGGCTATGTCGCCGAAAGCTAAAGCCGCTGCAATTGCTCGAAACGCGGCCGGTGCAGAACTGCCGGCCCTTCAAACCGAGCTTGCCAACGCGCCAGCGGGGCTTACCGCTGCGCAAGCAATGGCCCCCGTGTACTCACCTGCAACTCAAGCCGTTACGTCTGCCGGCGCGTCGCGGCTTCCTGCGGTGCTAACAGGTAAAGGCGCGCCGGGCGTAACGGAAGCCCAAAGTCTTGAAGCACAACGGGTGTTGGCCGAAATGTCTGGCGGTGCTACGGCTACTGAAGCGCGGGGAGTTACAGACGCAGCACGCAAAGGCCTTAGTAATA
>Ga0114979_10001447_pt1 | contig 16040 bp, 13 predicted proteins | sample S_140625_EF_Meta_FD_87315 | JGI IMG/M metagenome (GOLD analysis project Ga0114979, IMG submission 87315) | Freshwater microbial communities from Lake Simoncouche, Canada to study carbon cycling - S_140625_EF_MetaG | ecosystem: Environmental > Aquatic > Freshwater > Lake | place: Lake... | reverse complement strand
TATATGATATGCCAAGACATGTTTATATTATTTTTACTTAATCTCTATTCGTGCATAAATATATTTATGCACGAGTCTGTTTGTATATAGGTCTCTCAAAGAGGGTGGGTGTTTTGTATCCGCAACGAAGGATAGAGATACAAAAACACGGATAGACCTTAATCTTTATTCCCCCCCGATCAATTCGTCGATCGATTTCACCAGAGTTACTGGATTCTCATTCTCATTCGAATTCCGACTATTGTCGGTTGTCAAAATGTTTTGCACTAAATCAAAATACTCGGGTCTCACAAAAAGTCGGGTGCATTCCCCCGGTTCCAATCGTTTGAAAACTTCGACCAAACTTTTCATTCGACCTTCTGGTCCAGAAAAACATTGAGGTCTCGGTTTTTTTCGCGTGGGATATCTGCATAACCATTCAACCTGCATGGCTCGAACGGACGTCCAAGATTCGCATGTTAAAACTGCGATGAAATGCCAAGGACCTTTTTCTTTTGTTGCAAAAGCACCACCCTTGATCTCACCATTATGTTGTCTTAGACGGCGATTCAAATTCACGGTATAACCATTATAGGTAGGACCTCGACCATTTCTGGATGCCACTTGTCCAAGAAAATAGCAAAAATATTTTTTGGTGGGGTTCGGTACATCCTTTTCTTGTTTTTCCCCTTTTTCCACTTTTTCCCCCTTTCCCCTTTTCTCTTTTATTTTCACTTTATTTTCATTATGCATACCTGACTGAATAGATTCTTGAGAACATGTCCTAGCATTATGACCGCACAACCCGCATTTTGAACAGGGCATCTGGAAACAAGATTATATGTATATGTATAATATAAACCGTTTATTTATATTTTACCCCAACAATGAATCTAATTCCAATAGCGTCCAAGATTTTGGGTGAATCACTTTTGTCACTTTATCCTATTTTTGTGAAAAAGATTGATTTATCTCTAACCGTCCAAATGTGGAGCCGATTTTTTTCGTATATCTTGGTAGCTCTAGCGTTTATTAATTGGACTTTCGTATCTGAAACCCTTTTTACGACTGATGGTATTCTTCTATCCGGAATAACCATTGCCCATATTTATACATCCTATCGCGGTTTCTTACTCTTGGACAGTGGTGTTTCGTATTCGATCTTTTATTTGTATCCACTCATGATTTTATTAATGAGTGGCGTCCCTATTCATCCCATTATGATTTTATCTATCATAGGTGTGATTTTATTGGCATTCAATAATGATTTATCCAAGGTGCCCGATAAAAACACTAAAGAAAAGGCAAAAGATACTCTGAAAGACCCCCCTAAGGAATTTGTCCCCTATGAGGGTGTCCTAATGATAGCTTTAGCGGCTTTTACAGAGGCTCTCATTTATTTTGTGGTCAGACGAATCAAAACGCCTAATCCTTGGAATCATCTATTTATTTCTTATTTTTTCGGTGCCATTTTGATGTCGTTTCTGTTTTCGGATAAAATTAGAGAGGCGTTTATCCCCAAAAAGGATATGGGTCAATCAATATGGGGAATTGCAAATATTTCTTGGTCTCTCCTTATTAATATTTTGATCGGACTCTTCGGATATCTATTGCGTTTCTTTTCGATGCCCCTCTTGGGTCCAACCTTATATGCCAATCTCTCCTATATTGGAATTTTGATGGCATATATTTATGGTGTCTTATTCAACGGAGAAATTGTTTCTTTACAGAAAATCTTAGGGTCCCTCTGTATTTTAATACCGAATTTTTACCTCAGATAAGTGCGTAATCGCCAAGATCTATTTTTATGATGGAATTTCATATCATCATAAAATATTTTTAGGATGTTTAGTCAAATACAGGAACGTGTTAAACAAATGGTTGCGGAAACAGTAGGTGTGGATTATTTCGATACAGCGGTAGAAACAATAAATAATATCGAATCCAATAAATCTCGTTCCATTCATTATCCATTCAAATTACCGATTGAATATCTTCCCGATCATGTAAAACATTCATTATCCCCCCATGTGTGTGAAGATCTGGAATTGGCCGAAAATCGGGGATCGGACATGAATAAATCCATGTATCAGATTTTGTTCCAACCGTCGAACCCTTTTGCCGAGTCTATGATCCATGAATGGAAAAAACATTATACTTCGGACGTTCAATATTTGAAAGATACTCAGGATGTTATCCAAGAAATGAAACCCATCACACCAATCAATCATAAGGTGATAACCGAAATATGGAAGGATACGAAAGAACATCCCGATTTTTTGGAAAAATACAATTATGTGGAATGGGAAATCTTGGAATCACTCAATCGTTCCCCCGGATTTCTCCAAATATTATCGACACTCAATATGCTTTCGCCAGCCCTGAGTCTGATCATGCCTTTTTTGTTTTTAATTTTCCCCTTTATTATTTTACGCATACGCGGTATTCCCGTTTCGTTTTCCATTTATTATGAAACGCTGAAAGAACTGGCTAAATATCATTTTATTGGGCGCACGCTCACGAGTTTTCAGTCAATATCCTTGGAAAAAGCAATTTATTTGATGATGGGGGCTGGATTTTATTTCTACCAAATCTACCAAAATATCGTATTGTGTCACAGATTTTACCAAAATATCACCAAGATTTACGACCAAATGTCGGAATTTCGCGACTATCTTGCACGAACCACCGTTAAAATGCGAGGGTTTGTAGAGTTACACAGTTATAAGAAGACCTATATGGAATTCTGTAAAACGGTCTCTGAACATTGCCGTGTCCTAGAAAAATACCACGGCGAATTATGTGGCATTCGAGGGGGCGGTTGTGATGGAACTTCAGCATCATTTTTGTCCAAGATGAGTGGCGTCGGATATCTGCTAAAGTGTTATTATGAAATGCATGCAAATCGCAAATATGAGGCGAGTATTCGATATAGTTTTGGATTCGAAGGTTTCTTGGACAATCTATGGGGAGTGGCCGATCATTTGATGCGTGGGAATGTTGCACTTTCCGATTTTTCCAAGAAGGGAACGAAATTTGTCAAACAGTATTATCCGGCACATCTTGGACAATCCGTTAAAAACAATTGTGATTTGTCCAAGAAAATCGTTATCACTGGTCCGAATGCATCTGGCAAAACAACATTTTTGAAGACGACATCGATTAATGTGATATTTACACAGCAAATGGGATGCGGGTTTTACGAAGGGGGGTCGATAAACCCTTATACTCATATACACTCGTATTTGAATATCCCCGATACCTCAGAACGTGATTCACTTTTTCAGGCCGAATCTCGTCGTTGTAAGGAAATCATTGATATTATTGGTGGGGGTATGGTGATGGGGACACCACCACAATATGCCGCGAGACATTACTGTATTTTCGATGAATTATACTCTGGCACAAACCCGGTAGAAGCGACGCGATCGGCATATGCCTTTATGAAATATTTGGGCGGATTTTCCAATGTGGATTTGATATTGACAACCCATTATGCAGCTGTTTGTAAGAAACTCCGGAGGTCCAAGGAATTCAAAAATTACAAAATGGAGGTTTTACAAGATGATGGTGGAAAAATCGAATATACGTATAAGATGAAATCGGGAATTTCAAAAATTCACGGTGCCATCCGAATTTTGGAGGATATGAATTATCCTCAGGAAATCTTGGATATAATTACTAGATCGAATGAATAAATTTATCTTATACCATATCATACAACGATACCATACCGCTCAATAAAAGAGTAATCAACAGAACCAATAATAAAAAAACAATACTGGTAATTTTTCTAGGGGAAATGGCTAAAGAGTAAATCATTATGTATATGTTACCATAACAAAATAAATATTAGTACAAACCCATATAAACAATAAGGTCTCATATATAACATCTCAGTCAGCGAATAAAAAAATGTCTGAAATACAAGTTACTGCTTATACCATACTTCTTGACGGAAAGCGCTTGACCGGTTCAGTTAAGTGGTTCAATAACAAGTCCGGATTTGGTTTTATTACCGTCTGCGGAGAGGGTGAATATTCCGGAAAGGATATTTTCGCTCATTACTCATCCATTCGTAAGAGTGATACACCTCAATCAAACACAAACTACTACAGATATTTGGTGCAGGGAGAGTATGTCGATTTTACTCTTGTCAAGCCCGATAGCGGAAAGCATGATTGTCAGGCTATTGATATTACTGGTGTTTTGGGCGGAAATACAATGTGTGAGACACAACGAATTAACAATACAAACGTCAGTTATTCTGGCTCTCGTCTTCCTTTTAAGCCTAGATCCGCGTATGGTGCCCCTAGGGTAAATTCTATATCAGAGGATGCACCTGCACCTGTGAATGTTACTGAATCTACTGCGACCGCGACAGAGGGATTTCAAGAGGTGAAGACCAGGAAAGTCGGACGTCCCAGAAAGACCACATAAAAACCATGATTCTATTCTTATCAAAAATGCCCTATAAAAAATAAAAATGATATATAACGATTTTTATTTTTTGTCCCTATGTCGATAAATTTATTTTATACCGATGCTAGACATTAATTTTTCATATACGTCACTTGCAAACGAGTCGGATTGTGTATTATTTGTATCTCGCCCAATTTCGTCAATGCACTTTTGTAAAGTTCCGCGTAGTTTATATAAACTACTATAGATCATTATCTCTATTAAATTCGCACCCTTTTTGGGATCGGCGGAAGCAAAACTATTGGCGATCAAAATAGAAATTCCATTGACTATATTTTCGGTCAATTCGCGCTGTTTTGTTTTCATAGCTTCATCAATATTTGCCATTATTTTTTTCAAAATTTCATCACCTGTATGCTGTAATCTAAATGTTAAAAACCCCATTATTTTATCAATATATGCATTAACTTGATCATCACCCGGGTTATTCGATTGTTGATTTTGCATTAATTGTTGCTCTTGTAATAGTGGGTTTTGGACAGTATTTTGTAATTTACTGATTATATTTGTTGCCTCATCCGCATTTATATGAGGGATGATCGCATTTAGCCTTTGTCCTTGTGATATTGCATGATCACTATTATTTGACATTTCATGTGCGGATTTCTCCGTGAATGGTGGGTGTCCGGATGTATGTTTTACCATAGTTCCTACACCTCCTTTCATTTTTTTCATTTTTTTCATCCCTTTCATACTTTTACGCCGGTTACTTTTGATAAATTTTCTTGTTCGTCTTTTTTTCGTTGCGGCACCCCCAGATAAAAAGGGTGGATTGTTGGAACCTTTGGATTTAGGTTTTCCGAATATATTTACAAAATATTCTTTCACATTATGTGGATTTTTCGTTAAAATATCATTTATGATAAAAATAATTTGATCTCTACGATTGATTGAAAGTGCCATTAAAAAAAGAGGCGCATCATTTATCGAGGCAAAATCCTTTCGAAACCGATCCAGTACGATTTCGCTGATTTTTATATTTATATCCCCGCTATTTTCAATTGCATCTGGTTCAAGTATCTCTATAAGACGCCCTTCTAATAATTCCACAATATTGTTGCCTAGAGTTTTTTGGTTCGCCATGATATGATCACAAATTCTTTTAATAACACCCTTTTCAATTTCCGGAATCATTTTTACAATTTGATTATCACTTATCGAAGTAGATCCGTGCGTGAGACCACCCATCAAATTTGACGCCTCATTTTCAAAACCTGCCATACTTATAATATGCGTATAAAATAAAAGAAATTGTAAATGGATAAAATTGATATAAACACAATTCAACTAATGATAAAGACATCCATAAACTATCAACCAATAAAATCATAGCACAATGTCAAAAACGAAGAAAAAGAAATCAATTATATCGGCCTCGGATAAAAAGAAACTATGGGATATATTCGATTCGGATCTAGATCGATCCGTAGAATGTGTGTATGATTCATCGATTTTGCCTCTTTCTGAATCGGTTCAAATACAAACATCGATAGATCCTCATATTTGCGAAAAACCTAATACATGTCATCAATGTAATTCACCGATTATATTGATGGATGATGGATTTCCAACATGCACTAATCCATCCTGTGGAATTATGTCTAAAGATGTTCTCGATTATTCACCAGAATGGCGGTTTTACGGAGCCGACGATAAAAAAGCGAACGACCCTACACGTTGTGGGAATCCGATAAATCCCCTACTCCAGGTTTCCTCATTTGGATGTAAAATATTATGCGGTCCAAATGCATCGTATGAAATGAAACGAATTCGAAAATGGACTGAATGGGGTGCGATGCCTCATCGTGAAAAGTCACTGTACGACGAATTCCAATTTATTACGATTATGGCACAAAATGCCGGTATTCCGCGAATATTTATTGATGATGCCATGTCCATTCATAAAAACATTTCGGAACAAAAGATGTTTCGGGGTATGAATCGTGATGGAATCAAAGCCGCGTCGATTTATATATCATGTCGCCTCAATGATTGTCCGAGAACAGCTCACGAGATTGCCGATATTTTCAAATTGGACAAAACAAGCGCGACGAATGGATGTTCAATGGCCGTGAATATACTGTCAAACATTGATCGCAATGGAACATTTGAGACGACACAATCCATCAATCTATGTTCGACAAAACCAAGCTCATTCATTGAGAGATATTGTAGCCGTCTCAATATGCCGAATGAATTGATCATCTTTGCCAAATTTGTTGCACAAAAAATCGAGGAACAGGATATTATACGAGATAATACACCTCATTCTATTGCAGCAGGAATTATTTATTTCATAGCACAATCATGCAATTTACCGATAAGCAAAACCGATGTGAAAAATGTATGTAATATTAGTGAGGTGACAATCAATAAATGTTTCAAAAAATTGGATTCTATGCGCGAGCGATTGATTCCATCCGCTATATTGGCAAAATATTCGGCGTAATAGAGATTTGTAAAATTATACGTATATTGTAAAATATAAAAATATTTTACAATATATACAAAACCAATATGTCTTCGACACCCAAGGTTGTTTTTATTGTACCTTACAGAGATCGCGATCAACAACTCCAATTTTTTCATCGACATATGTCTTATGTGTTAGAAGAAATGAGACCGAATGATTGCGCCGTCCATTTTGTTCATCAACAAGACGACCGGTCTTTTAATCGCGGAGCCATCAAAAATATCGGATTTTTATTCGTGAAATCGAAATACCCTGATTCTTACCAAAATATTACACTCGTGTTTAATGACATTGACACCATGCCATACACCAAGAATTTTCTAAATTACCAAACTATTCATGGTAAAATAAAACACTTTTACGGTTTTACATTTGCTTTAGGGGGAATTGTATCCATCACTGCTGGCGATTTTGAAAAACTCAATGGTTTCCCCAATTTTTGGGGATGGGGATACGAAGATAATTTATTAAATAAACGGGCGCTAGCAAATGGTTTTATAATTGACCGCAGTCAGTTTTACGACATTGCCGATAAAAATATTATGCATTTTCATAATGGAGTACTACAAAATGTGAATCATCAGGATAATTATAGATATGTGAATAATACACCAGAGGGATTGAATTCTATACAAAATTTGCAATATTCGGTTGAACCCTTATCCATTACAAAAAACGCTGTAGAATTTTCCATAATAAATGTAACAAAATTTTCTACCGGATTGGAGGAAAATAAACAATTTACAAAATCTATCGATTTGAGAGTAATAGGTAATTCTTTTGCGAAACGAATATCCAAAAAAATGTCAATGAACTATTTTTGATATTTCACTTTCGACCGATTGAGAGATACAAAAACACGGATAGACCTTAAATCAACGATGCTTCTATAAATTTATACGTAATACCAATGTTTTTAGCCGTCTCCCATATTCCGGATATTTTAACATAATAATTGGCATTCTCTTTTACATCCTTCACATTATCATAAAACACTTTCACAAAACCATTTATTAATTGATTTTGCAAAGAATATACCGGATTTTTTTCCGAAAAAGTAGATTCTATATAAAAATGTAATAATTGTTTTTCAAAGACCGCAATTTGTTGAATCAAATATTTATTGTTCGGATGATTTGGTTGAAAAATGAGTTTCTTTTGACCGGATTTGTATAATATTTGTCGTCCTTGTCGATTCATAGGAAAAGTTTCAACTATGATTTGAGATTTTATTATTGGAAATGTGAAATATATTCCATTTAATGTAATATATTCATCCGAATATAATAATTTTGTAAATTCCCCCTCCATTATATTATTTCGCCTTTTTTCCAATAATTTTACATATAAATCAATATTTATTTGTTCTATGGTAAGTGCTATATTCATTCTGTCTATTATACATAGATACAAAGGTTTATATAATTTTTATCCTCGAATTTTTATACTAGTATATTATAACATTTACAGAATATGACGACATTAGGTTTATTTGATCCATTATATAAAAATACAGAAACAGTTCCTTATGTGAGATGGAAAAACCGGACATTTCAGCAAGTTACTTCTACATTACAAAACAATGCACCTAGAACAACCCCAATGTACATGAACTCGAATAGTGGAATCAGCCCTAATCTTTTAGTATCTAGCAATAAAAATAATATTCAAGGAAAAACGTATATCACTGTAGATGCCAAGAAAAAACGGCCATTGCCTTTGAAACATTACCGTCGTGAAATTGCTACCGCTCCAACAACTGGAAATAATTGCAACTCTCGTGCATCTATAAAAATAGATGATTTTGATCGCCCCAACGGATATTTAGTAAATAATACCGCACAACAATGGTCAAATATTTTAGGCTCTTTTAATGCATTGGATATAAAAGCAAATAATGTTAAACTAGGTCTAGCACCCGGTTGTTCAAATAATTTGAACCAAAATGGTGTTTGTTTTGATGCGGGTAGAAATGCTCTCAAACGCGTTCGCAGTTCAGGAATGATTGTGAAAAAATCGCCCTATGTTGCTCCATTCAACAGTCAAGGACAGATCAATTTACAAAACCCAGATAAGGCTGCCTATAATGCCCCCTACAGCACATCCGCACAACAATATATGTATTCTCGTGGAAAAACATTTCAGCAAAATCAATCCGCCATTTTGGTATCTGGAAGTAAAACCGATATTCCTGGTTCAGCCGGCAGTATCAATAACCGATACCGTGTCCCTTCCACTAACTTTTGCTCGAATCCACTTAATCCAGTTACAGGACAACTCGTTAATTATCTTCCAACTGCATACAAACCTCGGAATTGGAAATTCGCGAGTCAGGGTGGTGTTTCCGCAAGTGATCGTCTTCTACGTTTGAAGTATAATACACTCAATACAACCGCTGGTATTTATACCAATATTTATGGAAACTCCCTTGGAAACTCAATTGCCTATGGCTCTATTTTCGACCCCTATACCATTAAAACGAAAATAGGCAACCCTGGAGCAAGGACACCTATTTTTCCCAAATCAGGCACAGCCTCTGTAAAATGTTGCAATAATACCATTTCTCGGAAAAACCCTGTGTAAGGTCTATCCGCAACGAAGGATAGAGATAAAAAAATGTGGATTGCCTATATCCTTTATTCTGGCATAAATGTATTTATGCCAGTTTTTGTATCCACTTTAGTAGCGGATACAAAAAGTGGGAAAGCTTCGCGATACCATCTAATCCCAAACATTATAAATAACATTGTGTTTAACACACCAACCAATACACCGAATAACGTTTTGTTTGATCAAATTATCCAATTTATCACCCCGATTTTCCATTAGAGACAATGTATAATAAATATTATCGATTTGTTGTCTGCCAAAAATAGCATTGTATTCTTCCATCCTGGAAACGAACAAAAGAGAACTCGGACATTGTAAAAATCGCACTATATATTCATCGGTCGATTCAACCATTTTTATAAACGTTTTCTCCAAATAGGGGAAAAAATTCGCGACATTTCCACGAAATCCCTTACATACAACATATTTTTCAGAATTTGCAAAACGGCTCGTTTGTGGTTTCGTTATATAGACTTTTTCATACATAGACGATAATAATGATAGTAGATCTAAAGTATGTTGCATAAAACAGTCGAAAATTTTTAAAATAAAACATCCACCAGAACGTTGCATACAAAGAGCATACGCAATTTGACCAAACAATAATTTGGCGATTTGGGCTTCTTGATTGTTAAAATCTGTCGAAAAATCGAACCCACCATCACCTGTAATAACATCCATCGATGCCCGATATTTTTGAGAACAATAACGGAAATTTTCCACTGATAGAATATCACCTGTTTTGTCTTGACCTACTTCAATATGAACTGTGGGGTTTTCCGATAAAAAATGTCGGCTCTTTTTCCATGCAGGAATATTTGGATCTTCCGCATCGTCCATGATAGTCATTCCAATGTATTGGTCCTGATCTTTGCATTTCGAATAATTTCGGCGAAACATTGCCAAAGCTTCTATAAAACCACCAGGGCCTTCGGCCAGATGAAACGATTGAATTGGTGTAGTGTATCGATCCAATAAACGGTAAAACTGTACTAATTCGATCATTTTAAAATATGCCCTCGAAAGTGGTTTGTATTTCGATATACATTTACGTTTTCCAGGAACCGTAGTATGAATATATTCGTATGGATTTGTATATCGTTTAAAAACATCCCATTCTTTTTCTAAGGAATCGATGCGTTGTTTAATATCACCCAGATATCCAGAAAGAGAAGTTGAAATGATTGGCTCAGGTTTAGATTCTTGGACCGCACAATCTAAATATCTATAAATATTATATGAATTTTTTGGAATCTGGAATTGTAACATATTTTATTTTGATTTAATATTATACGTTCGATGTATAACATCAAATAAACATTTTATATCATTTGTATTTGATTTGATCTTATCTATTTTTTTACATGTCGTTTAACCTTTATGGTAACACTTTTTCCAACAGTTGGTTCAGACGTATCAGATTCCGGTCGAATAACAACCTTTGTTTTGGGACCACGAATCTTACGAATGATAACCCTTTTAGGGGCGGATTTATTTTCATCGGTTTCCAACGTTTCCAATTCCTCATTTTCTTTATCGACTGATTCGTGTCTCAATAATAATTTTGCCACTTTTTCGGCATTTACATTACGCATCTTTTTGAATACAAAATATCGATTCATAAACGAAATCTTCTTCTCATCCAACGTCATATTCTTGGCAAACCCATAATCTACATGGCGACTACGGTTTCGATTCAATTCGGTTGTCATCATGTTAAACAATTCTTCAAATTTTCCACTAGGTGAAGGCAATCCCATAGCGGATGCTTCTTCTTGAGAAATGAGTGTAAAACCATAATCATCCATCAGTCGGACGAAATATCTGAAATTGACCAAATATTCACGGAATACTTTGTTGATCGATTCTTGATAGACATCGATCGCATATCCTGTCGAATTTTCATCCTCTGGAAATCCCGTAAAAGAATATTGTTTGGTCAAACCGAAAATCTTTTTACCACTATCTCTTTGTAAAATGGTCAAACTATCTCCTTGGTTTTTATGTTTCAATTCGTCAAATACGGTTTGACCATCATAACAAGTTCCTACAAAATACCCCCCGAGTTTTGTACATTCCGCCAAATTTCGCAAAAACCCATGGAGTGTCTTTTCTGTTTCGAAGAAATAATGTATCGAAAATTGACAAGAACTCACATTGAATCCTGTTTCGGCGACGCCATACCTTTTATATACACCTTCACCCAATTCAATGCGATCTTTACTTCCTATACCGAAAACCGCGCGCGTAATCTGTTTATCTTTTTCACTAATCGCGGATTGACCGCTCCGAATATTGAGCGAGCTATTTCCATTGACGAAAAGCGCACCCGGCATTTTATGATATTTTTTGCGATAATTCAAATATCTCGCTGCAGCACTATCGATGTCAATCTCGACGTTATGTTTGGAAATGTCAATACCGAAAACAAACCGGAGTTTGGCTGCGATCCATTTCGGCATATCGCCAGCTTTACCCACACTATAATCTATGAGTATATCGTCTCTATGTGAAACACCTAATATCAATTTCTGTTTTACAAAGAGGTTATGGAAATCGCGAAGACCCTGTGTATTGGTATCCTTTCCGGATCGATTATAATAGACATCGTCGTTTCCAACCATTTCCGGAATATCTTGACCAGTTGTGATCATTTTTTCCGTAACAGGATTATGAATCGAATGCCAATTACCATTCGCCACATGATATGCATTTCCGTAGTTTTTCATTCCGGAACGTAATTCATCCGTTTTATCATAACGAACACGGAGAGGAATCCATTTCCAACCAGCGGGCTTTGAATCATCATAGGAAAATTCGACAATCATATCTTCTTCAAAATATTCATGCTCCTCTGATAACATGACTTTTGAACCTAATCCCGAATCCTGTAAAACAATATTACACAGACACGCCGCCGGATCGGAAGGATTGGTCGGCTGGAAGGGAACCGGTTTATAGGTTTCTTCGTTATCAATATCTCCCGGCGTGGGTAATTGATCATTGATAATATCCAACATGGGGTTGAGATATCCGTGCTTTTTCTCATCGAAACCGCACATTAGAATGAGCGTTTTATATTGAGTAATATTTTGCGCATTGGCCAAATTGACCCCGTCTTGGAAAACATGATGGATTTCGTCCTTACCCGTTTTATCCTTTTTTACTGAGACCAAGAAATCGATCGTATTGTATTTTGGCGGTTTCCATTTGAACGACATTTCCCACGTTGTTTTATAAAGAGATCCAGCTCGACCTGGGACATTACTTGCTACACCCGTATTCATGGGGGTGAATATCAACCCGTCTGTATTGTATTCATATGTTCCACCATTCACTTTCGATAGTATGGTTGAACAACCACTGAAAATACCACCTGCTGCATTGGATGTATAAAAGTCCTTACATTTTATATTCAAATCGCAAACATGGTTTTGCCGTTTTGCCTTGAGTTTTTCTTCAGGATCACTGTTTCCTCCATCGATATTTAGCACTGATGTGGGTTTCAATAAACGGACAAATTGATTGAGAAGAGGGAGGCGGAATTTCGATTTGATATCGATCTCGTTATCTTTATCTCCCGTTTTGTCATTGTTGTCGAGTGAGGGCACAAACGAATATTCTCTTACACTCTGTTCTTTGATATAATAGACGTCAAATGCCGCGAATAAATTCACATATTTACCATTTTTATCATATTTAATATGCTCACCATCGAGCAAACTATTACATAGATCTTTATCACGAGTGACCGCGCCCGTAAATAGGACCTTCATATTTGTATCGATCATATAGATACGCGAATTGGGTGAAACATATAATAATTTGCGCTCACCATCGGCCTTATCTGTAACGGTATAATTGGTGAGAATACTCGGGACATTGGATCCCTCTTGTTGCGTGGTAGTTTGTATATTTTCTAATTGTAGCGTGAATGATGAAGGTCCAATGAAATGTCTCAATAATTCGCGTTTTCGTCGTTCGCCCTCCTCTTTATTACGCACATTCGACAATTTTTGCGCAAAATTCTGGGCATATTCTGTTCCGTGGATGAGACCCAAATAATCGCGTAAAACATTGTGTTGTTCGCTATAGGCGACCGGATAATGCGTTCCCTGTAATCCACTCAAAACGAAGCGAATACATTTTCGTATAGCCTCCAATAAAGCGGGTGCTTTGGCAAAAGGTGTTCCAGGTCCAACACGCGAATTATCGATCTCCAATTCAATCTCATAATGGGGTGTATTAGAGAATAGTTTGGCCTCACCCACTGTGTAAAACGGTATCGGGGCATTATACGATTTTGGCGATGCTTTAACAATGGATACGTCGGCAAATACGGGATAATCTGGATGAGAAAATCGGACGCGATTGATATAACGGAAAATCTTTTTATTATCTGTCCAAGATGAAATAATGCGTTTTGCGATTTCCGATCTGACGTTGTAATCTGTTTCCATTTGGTATGAAACACGGAAATTAAAATCTTGAAAATCGACAGGTTTCAATGGTTTCGATTCTGTGTTCGATTTATTTGCTATCATAGGGGGTATTTTTTGGGTGAATTTGATTTTATCAGCCGATGCAGAAACCGTCGAAGGCAGATGAATGAGATCACTAATACTATTGGTTCGACAATATTGTTGAATGAGGTCCAAACCCACAACTTCCGCGCGAATGTTAGACATGACAGTTTCGGATCGGGCTGTGTTATAATATTCACTATTAATACGTAAAATATGAAGACCCTCCGGATTTTCCGTCGAAAATCCCACATTTTTCAAATATTGAATCACATTTTCATAATCCGTTTTTGAAATCGGATTTGCCACTTTGGAATTGGTTCCAAACCGGATTTCCATTTCGTTCGTTCGTCGATTATTGGAAATATATGGGTTACTGGCTAAATAATATCCTACCATGGTTTCAAAATCCGCTTTTGAATTAGGTGGTCTCCCTTTCTCTTTTTCATCATGAGGCGGACTAAAATCCGGTGATTTTGGCTCAAATTTTCGCGGTTCAGATTGAGGACTAATCGACGGTGATTTTGGCTCAAATTTTCGCGGTTCAGATGGAGGACTAATCGACGGTGATTTGGGTACAAACATCTGTCTCTATTTTGTTGTTAAATAATGTTATGTTATATAATCATATATTATTTTACTATATGAATCAATTTTGCGCTTATTCCCTCATTTTGGATAATACAGCATTATACCAATCTGTTTTTTTGGGTTTGATATTCGATAGTATATTTAGAGTATCAACGGTAATTCCCAATTTTGATGCCAAAAGTTGAATTTCTTCCAATTTATATGCCGATGCTGCTTTCAATGGACGATCTGACATATGATCGATTAAAACCATTGTTTCGACGATTGTTTTTGTTTGTTTTTGTATTTCTTCATCGATTTCATTGATATCAATGGACATTCGACCATTGGGAGATTTATATAATATAAATTGTTTATTACCCGAATCCGCAGTTTTTATGTGTAAATACGTATTATTGGATTTATTTAACACAAAGGCGGAAATTTTGTAAAACATACACATTACCTGAAATGTGATCCAGTCGGTCTTTTTATCTATCATCAATCCCGCCGATATTTCTTGCAATTTTACTTTACTTATCTTTATTCCGTTGGTAAAAGATGATGATTTCAACGATTTTATATATTCAATTATTTTCTGTTTTTCAGCGATTTCCTCATTTTTATATTTATTTCCAATAGCCATATAAGCTGCTTCGCCGTAATATGCAACATAAATACACCAAAAAAGGGTGTCCTGACTTTTGGGCGAAAATAATGAATGGTTTTGCGGAGTCTGAGTGTTGCCGGGGTAGGTCATGGTTATAGGAGGTGATGCTTTAAGGTCTGGCATTTTTTTTTCTATTTCGATTTTGTCTTCGATTTCCTTGGGTTTCCATAATTCTATATTTTGATTCGAAAGCATCCATGGTTTCAAAACTTCGATGGAATCCGGATTATCAAATTTGTTATGCGAATAAAAAATTTGATTTAAAAAAGATCTCACTTTTGGTGAAATAGTCATCTTCTATATAGCAAGCAATGAAATCTTTATTATGTTTCGAAAAAGGATTTTTTGAACGATTGTTTTTGCGATTCGATCGTGTTTAGAGAGGATTCTTGGTCGAAAACATAATCCAAGTATCCAGAAATTCTCGAAATAGCCTCATCTGGTAAAAAGGAAAGATTTACATAAACCCCACTTTTATTTTCGTTCAGTTTTACTTTATCGGGACAATTCAATAAAATTTTAAGAATTTCGATATGCTGATTTTTATTCATTTGATCAATGCGCATTTTCATATTTTCTAGAGTGGCGGATTTCATATTTGGATCGTTCATAGAAATGATGATATGTTTTACTAAATATGGAAATATTTATACCCTTTATCGATTATTATAGAGGTAATCAAAATTCTCCGTCATCGGATAATTCGTCAATTTCTACAGTAATATTTTGATCC
>Ga0114979_10001446_pt1 | contig 16045 bp, 17 predicted proteins | sample S_140625_EF_Meta_FD_87315 | JGI IMG/M metagenome (GOLD analysis project Ga0114979, IMG submission 87315) | Freshwater microbial communities from Lake Simoncouche, Canada to study carbon cycling - S_140625_EF_MetaG | ecosystem: Environmental > Aquatic > Freshwater > Lake | place: Lake... | reverse complement strand
GGATATAAAGTTACAGCAAATTCATTATATGGACAATGCGGGGCAAAGACATCAACCTTTTATGAGAAAGATGTTGCTGCTTGTACAACTGCGACAGGAAGAATGATGATTATTTATGCTCGTCGAATAATCGAAGAAGTTTATGGCGACAGAATTTACGAAACAGCTTTTCAAGGACCAGTAAGAACAAAAGCCGAATATATTTATGGCGACAGCGTTGCTGATTATACACCGGTTTATATAAGACATAATGGAAAAATTGATATTTTGTCCATTGCCGATTTGGCAAAAAAATATGGAAATGATGTATGGGTTACTTGCAAAGAAGAAGGAAAACAAGAGAAAGAATATTGTGAGTTGTTCAATATTGAAAGTTGGAGCGACAAAGGCTGGACAAGATTATATAGAGTGATACGACATAAATTGGCATCACATAAGAAAATGATTAGAATTTCTACCGACCAGGGTTTAGTGGACGTTACAGATGACCATTCATTATTGGATGAATTTGCTAATCCAATTACTCCAAATGATGTTTCTCTCGGAACTCCTCTTCTTCATAATTCTTTGAACGACATTTGTATCAATAACCCGTACATCAAAAATAATGATATCTATATTTATCATTGTCAAGATATTATTACAGCTGCAAAGTATATCAATTATTTGAACAGCAAAAAACGGTTTGAATATCATATTGCGTCAGGAGAAGATAATTCTGTTATCGTAACGCTGGATTTATTGAAAAAAAATAGTAAAAATGTAAAAAAAATGCACGAAATACCCTATGATGGATATGTTTATGATTTGACAACGGAAAATCATCATTTTGCGGCAGGTGTTGGTAATATGATTGTCCATAATACAGATAGCGTATTCTTCACTTTCAACTTGGAGAATCCAGAAACGGGGGAAAAGATTTCTGGAAAACCGGCATTAGAAATGACAATTGAAATTGCACAAGACGCTGCGAAGTTATGTAGTCAATGGCTTAAACCACCAATGGATTTGGCATATGAAAAAACTCTCATGCCCTTTATATTGCTTTCAAAAAAACGCTATGTTGGAATGTTGTACGAAGATAACCCAAACAAGGGTAAAATGAAATATATGGGACTTTCTTTAAAACGACGTGATTCGTGTGACTATTTGAAAGACACATATGGAGGAATTCTTAATATTCTTATGAAAGAACATGATATACAAAAATCGATTGATTTCTTAAACGATTCGCTAACCAATTTGATTAAAGGGAATGTTACTATGGATAAACTTATGATAACAAAAGCATTAAGAGGCTATTACAAAAATCCGAACACGATTGCACATAAAGTTCTTGCTGATAGAATTGGGCAACGCGACCCGGGAAACAAACCAAAACCCGGCGATAGAATGCGATTTGTTCATATAGTAAATAACAACAAGAAAGCTTTACAGGGCGAAAAGATTGAGACACCAGAATTCATTATCGATAAAAAATTACCAATCGATTATACATTCTATATTACAAATCAACTTATGAAGCCTCTTCAACAATTGTTTGGACTTGCATTGGAACAGATTTGGAATTTTCAAGGTAAGACTTCAGTAATCAAAAAGTTTAAAGAAGAAGTGACTCAACTCGAAAAAGAATATCCGGACTTGGAAACATTTATGAAAAAAAGAGAAAAACTTTGCTCTGCAAAAATAAAGGTAATTTTGTTTGATAAATTCTTAACAAAAATATTTAATGATAAAAACGGAATCAAAGAAATTTCTAGTTATTTTGTTAAGAAATAGCAAATGTTTGAACTTATAAAAATCAGATATTAGCAACAATTTTGAATAAAAAATTTTTTATACATTTTTAATTCAAATATCGAAATTTTTTATAAATAGATTCAATGACAATGGATACCACATTAAAAAAGTTCCTTCGCCATATGTGCTACTACATTCAGTATAATATGCAAAATGTATTTCATTTTTATTATTCAACTCAGTATAAAATAAATATGCTTTTTTCTTTTCTTCATCGTTCATTATTTTATTATATGTTTTTTCAAACAATATATTAGAAAACCCTTCTTCATCAAAATTATATATTCTTATTCCAAAAATAGTACCACTATCATAAATTCCCATTTTATAATAATATATTTTTATTTTTATTATTATAAAATTACGCATATTGGGGGTTTATCCATCAAAAGATATTAATATACAGGATAGCTTCCTTGTAAAAGCATCCCACACTGACCATCGCCTTTGTTATACTGAGAACCGCGGCCTAGTAATATATATCCATCTTGTCCCCACGTTTTACCCCAAGAATTTTTTATTTTATAATAATCATTTCCATCGACTGTTCCATATCCAACCGCTAATACACCATGGTCAAGTTTTGTTCCACAATTAGTAGATGTAAATACACCAGATTTGTATAATTGAAATTCTTTTTGGTCAGCTTCAATAGCAATCGAAACTGGTTGTAAAGAAAGTGCCAGCATCATTGAATTATCAGAACTAGGAACTACGTCTTGAAAACTTGTAATTTGACTTGTATTTGTCAATGTGCATGTTTTCTTACAAGCGTCTGCTTGTTTACTAAGTCCAGAAACATAGATATAGTCACTTTCTAAACATAGACCACCGTTTTTATGTATCCATGAAAATGCGTTATCCATAAGTCCACCATTGCAGCCATGGTCTTTTCCACCATTTTTGAAATTATCACAATCCACCAACTGTTGTTCAGAATAAGAGTTCAATTTGCCATTTTTTATGAAGTCAAAACCTTCTAGAGAACCAGTTGTTGAAAAACTCCAACATGAACCACATTGTCCTTGGTCTTTCACTTCAGTAACTGCTCCCAACTTTACCCAATCAATACTCGATGGTAGTTTTGAAACATCCACTTGATAAAGTTGTTTTGAATTTTCTGGAATACTAATATTAAAGAACGATGAACCAAAAGATAGACCCAAATAAGATTTGAAATCTTCTGAATCCATTCCTGAAAATTGATTATGACCTAAAACAAAGAGTTCATTTTTCTTGTTATGTTCTGTAATAAATTTATCATTGGAAATCCATTTCTCTAAAACGTTGGAATAAACGTCTTTGTTTTCAATAAACATTTTATACTCTGAGACCCACTCGTCAAACCTTTCCGTGATTGACATAGAAGAACATACTATAGGTGTAATTAATGTAAACAGGAATAAAGCTAACTTATACATTATATAATATGTTATAATATAATATTTATATCATATTGAGTTACAATATACTTTTTATATAATAAATATATTTATAACTGGGGTTCAATGGTTACGTCGACTTCAAATATACTGTTCGAAATATCGTAAACTGTATTAGATAAAGTATTTCCAATACCCCTCATAACTTCATCTAATATATGGTCCAAATCATGACTTGTTAATGCCGGAATAATCGTTTCCTCATCCCTTGAATCATTTTCATTTTCTCTGTCTTCTCTATCTCTTTCGTCTTGTTGGTCGCCGTTTTCGCTGTCTATTGTAACTAAAATAGCGTTTTCGTCATTTTCTTCTTCGTTCTCGTTCTCGTTTTCATTATCATAATTATCAATTATACTTTCCAAAACATTATTTGAAACATCAATTCTCGGATTCGCATTTGACTGCTCTCTGTAATTTCGTAAATCATATCTACAAACAGGACAACTTGTATTTCTTGAAAACCAGTCCATAAGTGGCGTTGTTTTAAACGTGTGTTTACAATGTTTTATTTGACAAACACGTTCTCCAATTGTAAAATCTTCCCAAGAAATTGGACATCTAATTTCTGAAATTTGAGAACTATATGAAACAACCTCTGTTGAATTTTCAATTTGTTGATTTGTCAATCTATCTACATTGTTATTCTCGCGAACATTCAATGGTAATGTGAATAAATAGGTGTGAAATCTATCGTTTCTAGACAAAGGATTATGAGCGCGTGGTTGTGGAAAATGTCTCAATGGATTTAATAAGGTTCTCCTGTTATTTTGATAATTGCGACGTGTATTATGTATAATATTGTCACGGTTTATATAATTATCGTTAGCGTCATTTTGTCTTAAGGAGTTCAAGTCTCTTTGTGTCATTATTAGCAAATCAATTAAGTTATCAATATTTCGATTATATTCGTTCATGGTATAGTTATAATCGTTTATCATTGAATAAAAGTTTGTATTATAGTCTCGCATATTATTATTCATTAATTCAATTAAGTCACTAATATTATGTTGTTGTCTTCTCCATTCGTCGCGGAAATAATCATTTCCACTTAAATCGACAGCGGCTGCTTGAGGTTGAATAGGCGAAGGCGAAGGAGCGGGTATATTAGTTTCATTTCTAGGACGAACAATATTTCTAGTATTGTCTAAGGATTGACGAGAACTTTGTGAAGGAATTGATTGATTGTTATTATTCAAATTATTTATATAATTCCTCGAATAATCATTAACAAATGATAAAAATTCATTTTCTAGAGAGGAAAATAGATTATTTATATTATTTCTATTCGGATTTGATGCCATATTGAAATATAATATAAATATAAAGACATACCTCTATATATTGTTATAAATAATTAATTAAAAATGTTATCTACTCAACAAATTGATATAGAAAAATATAAAAATAAAGGTTATACCGGTCTGGTCAATCTAGGAAATACGTGTTTTTTAAACTCGTGCGTCCAAGTTCTCAATCATACATATGAACTTGTTGATTTTCTGCATTCTGAAAAAGTAGCAAAAAATACAAAACCGGATTTACCCGATTCGTCTATTATTCGTGAGTGGCGAGACTTACGCGATGTAATGTGGACAAATAACGGGACAGTCTCTCCTAATAAATTTGTTTTTAATGTTCATAAACTAGCAAAAGAAAAAGACCGAGAAATTTTTACGGGTTGGGCACAAAATGATATGCCGGAATTTTTATTGTTCATGATTGAATGTATGCATAATAGCATTTCTAGAAGTGTTAACATGAAAATACATGGGAATGTTGAAAATACATTAGATGAATTGGCGGTTCAATGTTATAACGTTTTGAAATCAATATACACAAAGGAATATTCAGAAATAATGGATGTTTTTTATGGAATTTATGTTTCTGAAATACTTTCAAGTAATGGAAAGATACGACATGCAACAAAACCCGAACATTTTTTTATATTGGATTTACCTATTCCGGAAAATTTACAAGAGTGTTCATTGTTTCATTGTTTTGACTTGTTTACACAAGTTGAACGAATTGAAGGCGATAACGCTTGGTTCAATGAAAAAACAAATAAAAAAGAAGATATTCAAAAAAGAATTACATTTTGGAGTTTACCAAAAATACTGGTTATTACATTAAAGAGGTTCTCTCCGTGTGGCGAGACAAAGCTTAATAATCTTGTAAGATTTCCTATGGATGACCTAGATTTATCTAGATATATAAGTGGATATAATGCTAGTTCATATGTATATGAATTATATGGCGTGTGTAATCATATAGGGTCAGTAATGGGTGGTCATTATACATCATTTGTTAAAAATGCTACAAATGAATGGATTCATTACAATGATTCAAATGTAGATATATTAGAAGATACGTCCAATGTTGTTTCGCCAATGGCGTACTGTTTATTTTATCGTAAAAAAAATAAATTGTTATAATATATTAATTAATGAGTTCAATAAGTAACGCAAATATAAAAATAGATGCTACTGGTATAAGTGGAAATGTTAATGCTTCTGGAAAAACTACAAGCAATGATACGTCGGCGACTGATGCATTTTCTACAATATTTACCAAATCAAATATAATTATGTTAGTTTGGTTTTTAGCAATATATTTGGTAATTTATTTTATTTTAGGTATTTTTACAAGTTCTCAGGGCCAAACAAATCAAAAATTAATGGCTTCGCGCGTTTTTGATTTTTTAGTTTTCATATTTTTGATTGCTACATTAGGGTATAGCTTCTTTTCTTTATCAAATAGCGATAAAGAAGCTGCTTTCAAAAAACAATTAACATCATTAAAAGATTATATAGATGCACCCCTCTCTATTTTATCTGTAGTTCTTTTTATTGTTGTTTTATACGCAACGGCTTTCATAACAGGCCTTCCGATGACGTTTGACGCAAAACCAATATCAATAGGAATAGTTGAAAGTGGGGCCTGGATTATGTTTGCAATTATTTTAATTGTTAATTTTTTCAAATATGTATTAGGAATTTCAATTATTGACTTGTTCTCGGAGTGGCTATCTAAAATCTGGAACGGGATTCCAAAAAGCTCATCTGATATATCAGGAAATACTCTAATTAAAGGTAATACTATTTCTTTCAAAAATACCGTTACTTCACCAAGTGGGGAAGTTTTCAATATTTCCAATAACTTATATACATATGACGATGCGCGAGCTATATGTAAATCTTATGGAGCAAGATTGGCAACATATGATGATATCGAAAAATCATATAACGATGGCGGAGAGTGGTGTAATTATGGTTGGTCAGAAGGACAAATGATTTTTTATCCAACACAGAAAGCTACCTGGGACGAATTGCAAAAAGACCCAAAGAAGAAAAACAATTGTGGAAGACCGGGAGTGAATGGCGGTTTTATAGCAAACCCCTATATAAAATTTGGTATCAACTGCTTTGGGAAAAAACCAAATCCATCTGAAAAAGATTTGGAATTTATGAATGCTCAACATAATGTCGTTACTCCAAAAACGGACGCCGACGCATTATTAGATAACAAGGTAAAATTTTGGAAAGACAATGCAGATAAATTACTTCACGTTAGCTCTTTCAATAGCAAAAAGTGGTCTGAGTATTAAGGTCTAACCGGTATTTATAGCCTTTTCATGAAATAATTTATATAATAAATATAAATATAAATTATGTCATATAGTAAAGAGTTGTATATGAGTGAAAATAAAGATATGAAAGAAACAAATAATACATCTGAAAGAATCGTTGAAAAACCCGATTCAGAAAAATGGAAAGAAACTGAAAAAATGGCCGAAGAAACAAATAAACAAATATGCAGTAACTTTTTTAAAGCAACCACAATGGAAAGCAAGAACGCTATTCTAATGGAAGGATTAAATAAAGCAGGTGAGGACTTCAAAAAAATTCATGGAAGAAATATGACATATAGTGAAATGAGACAACTTTACGGATAGACCTTAAAAAATTGATTAATTGAATACAATAAAATAGTTATATACAAATATATTTATATAACTATTAAAATGAACATATTTTATGAAATCTTACACAAAGTAAGAGACAAACATGCTCCTGTTTATGATTATATGTTATTTTGTTTTTCAGAGTATACAAGAAAAACCCAAACGAAATTACAAGAATTACATAGTTTAATTGGAAATCCCGTATTTTTTGGAAATGAACGAATAAATAACACGTTGGATTGTTTCCAAAAATCTCAACGTATTTACCACGGATTCTCAAAGTTGGCACGTATTTTCAAATATAAACGTTCTACTGTAAAGGTGGAGTATGATTTATATTTGAATCCAATTAATAAAGAACATAAAAATTCGCTATTGATTTATCAGGATGGATGTAAATATTGGTTTACGCTAACTGACCTTATAAATATAATAGTAAATTCTATAACAAATACTTGCAATTTCTTCTCAAAACCACTAGAATGTAAAAACCCATATAATAATTTGGTGTTTTCAAAAGCTATTTTGTATAACATATATTTTCATGTAAAACATTCCAATCTGAAAATGCCGACCGTTCTGAATCAATATTTTGCTTGCGATTTTGATTTGAAATTATTTGAGATAGAAAACGAATTCTTAATAAGAGAACATTCTATATTGCGTTACATAAATAAATCACCTATCGATTTATTGGTAAAAGAAATTGATGAAATGTTAAAAATATACACACGCAAAAGAATTAAATATCATGAAGATTTTCCGAAAGATGAACTAGTTGAAATAATGCGCCCCTATTTGTACTTACATTGTTTATGCAAGTATAGTATAGAAGGATTAGAAATTAGAAATGCATCATACGCACTATTATTCAATAAGCTTATGGAATTTCAAAAAAAATCACCAAGTTTCGGTAGAAAAATATTTAAAAAAAGACCATTTGATATGTTAACGCCATTCGCAAGTTTTAAAAGAAGAACTAAATTTGTACAGACATTTATTAAAGAACATCCAAAATTTACAATATCAGATATCAAAAAAATGAATTATAGAGTTCCAACAAGATATATTTTGGTTTCTACAATTGTAAATAATGAAAGAGAACTTTCTGATACAGACGCCGACTCTGATAGTGAAAATCTTTCACAAGAAAATGTAGACAATATAGTAGATAATAATGAAGACGAAGATAGTGACGAAAATGAAGATGATAGTGAAAATGAAGAAGATAGTGAAAATGAAGACGATAGTGAAAATGAAGAAGATAACGAGGATGAGGATAACGTCGAAGAAGATAACGTCGAAGAAGATAATGATGAAGAGGATGAAGAGGATGAAGATAATAACGAAGAGGAGGATGAAGCATTACAGTTCTTTGACATTGAAGTGCCAATAACGCAATTTATAAATCATGAAAGTGAAATGGATGTACAAATTGAAAGCGATAACGAAGAACAAATACAAGTGACTTTACAAATGGCCTCCACTATAACCGTATCAGAAGAACCATGTTATGATTATGAAGAAGAACGAGATATAATTTTCCAAGAATTATTGTGTCATACATTAAATCATTTGTTTGAATACGACAAATTTGAATTAGAAGAAATCAAAATGAAACTAAAAGAAATTCCATAAAATAAATGTGATAGTACATAAAAATAACCTATTATTATATAATAGCGACGATGCAACTGTTACAAGTAAGCTCTGATATTCATTTTGACTACAATGACATGACACAAAAAGACTTTTCAAGAATAATAAAAAAAAATGCCGAACTTCTTGTTCTTGCGGGAGACATTGGTAATCCTTTTTCTTCTATTTATGAAGATTTTATTTTTTATTGTTCTGAACTTTTTATACATGTATTTATTGTTTCAGGAAATCATGAATACTACAATAATTGTATAGATGAAACCAACGAAAGATTGAATAACATATCTTGTAAATTCAAGAATGTTCATTTTTTAAATAATAAGACATTTGATTACGAAGGAATAACAATTGTCGGAACAACTCTTTGGACTGAAATACCTGAAAAAATAAAACCGAAAGATCTTTATTCTATGAATGACTATAAAAAAATAAAAGTTAGTAAAAATGAAATATTCTCTATTGAAACACATAGGAAATTATACAAAGAAAATTTAAGATTTATAGAAGAAACTTTAGAAAACAAAAAGAGTTGTATTATTGTAACTCATCACGCACCTACTTATAAATCTATTCAGGATGAATATATTGGAGATATTACAAATTGTTGTTTTGCGTCTAACCTTGACTACTTATTTCTTCATCCAAACTTATTAGGATGGGTTTATGGACACACCCACCATAATTATAGTGAAATAAATGACAAATATTTTGTATTCTGTAATTGTTTTAGAACAGTCAACTATAATAACCAAGGCTTTGTTATATAAAAGTTATCTTCCGGTCCATACTTTTACGATAGGAGAATGTAAAATATGTCCATTTTCTTTATCATAAATATAATGTTCATAAAAATAATCATAATCTAATTGTCTAGCTGTAGATACATTTCTTGTATAATTATGAATATTTCCAAATATAGAACTATCCGTTGTAAATGTAATATTTTGGAAACTACATAGAAGGCCAAATATACGCTCTAAGGCCATTCGTTTCCTTCTAGTGTTCACATATTTTAAAAGTTCTATAAAAGAGTATGTTTTTTCTAGATATACTAGAAATGAATAATCTATTACACTTTGGACACCATAACACCCTTTCCATTTTTCTTTTTCATGGTAAAAAGATAATAATGAATTGATAATAGTATCTTCGCGATTTCTTGTCATTTCGTTTAAAAGTTCTATTTCTTCATTTGGCGAGTCCCATGTATGTTCAAAATTCCATAAAAATTTTACATTATCGTATTTTTCAAATTCAATTTTTTTTTGTATAAACACAGAATCATGAATTATTATTGCTTTATCAAAAAAATGTGATTTATAAAAATGGTAGTAAGCTAGAAGTTCTCCACATTTTGGAAAATCATTTTCAATAATAATTTTACAGTTCAATAAGTCAGTACGTTGTGTCAAATAATTAGGGTCGCTTCCGTCATCAATTATAATAATTGGGTAGTCATAAAACTTACGAATACATTCATAACATTCTAACCAATAATTATTTGTTTTTTCAGAATTTACATATCTTGTAATAATAAACCCAATAGTTTTGGTCATAAATATTATTATAAAATATACAAAATGTATTTTTTATATATTTTATAGCATCAATAGAGTTCAATTTATAAATAATACAAAAATATTACACATATTTTTTTACTTTTCTTGTCTTGGTATTTTCGTTTCGGTTACCATTTTTGTATATTTGAATTAAATCTTTCATCAAATTAGATTCTTCGTTTTCTTTTATAACAGAAGGGACTACGTTAGTTACTTTTCTTGGTAAAGAACCGCCGTGAATATAACTTACCATATCTGATTTTTTTAAAACAAGACCCACGGGAATACCAAAGTTTTCTAATTGCTTTATTTTTTTATCATTTGTTAAAAGTTCATTAATAGGTAACCCGCCCACTAATTGACGTTGATTAAAATTACTTTCTTTGTCTTGCCAATCATTTTCTTTTTGAATAAATTTATACTTTTCGAGAACTGATTTTTGAATAAACATTATATAATATGTACACAATTTTATTTATTATATATACGACGAATGTCAAGTTCTTCACTAACTTCTCTATTGTCTTTCAGATATTTTATAATATATTCTATATTTGATTTATCAGGTATAATATCGGCTAAACATTTTTCAAGATAACTAAAGGTTAATGTGGTATATTCCTTCTTATTACATATACTTAATGTACCATCAGATATTTGAATTTTCGAATTTGTAATTTCTTTATTTTTCATATAGCTTACAATTTCATTCGATAGTTTTTTTTTAAAATCACGAATCTTTTTTGTTTTTTCGTGTATTATTTTAAGTTGACTATCGGCAGTTACCCAATTTTTTATATTTTCTATAAATTGCTCTTTTGTCTGAATCATTAAATCGTTATGAATTGTTAAATCGGTATTGTTATTATTGTTCATAAATAAATAATAACAAGAATATTATTTTTTAACGGCGACGATAAGTAGAACGACGGTTTTTTCTTGATTTTTGAGACTTTCTGTATTTTTTATTTGTTCTTTTGCGTTTGTATAATTGATTTCCGGTAATCAAAATTGCAGGGACGGCAATATCGGTAATAATATTTCCTCCTTGAGACTCTTGTTGTTCTTGTTGTTGCTTTTGTTCTTGTTGTTGTTGTTGTTTCTGTTTACGTCCACGACCACCAACTGCTTTTGCGGCAATTACGTTTGTTCCGGGGAGAGCGTGTTGGTCGTTTGTATTTCCATATACAGCAATTGCATAATCAGCGGCTCCTGCACCACCTTGCATTTTTGAATTTTTGCTTCCTTTCTTTGGCATTATACATTAAATGAATATTTTATTTTCGTTAACCGGTATAAAATTATTGTTTCTTATAAGACGCAATAGTAAAAACAAATTTGCTAAAATAATAAAAATAAGAAAAACATTGTATATACAAATAAACCAAACGTATATGTACATTTCATTATAAATAATGCTGACTACGGGTTTTATAATTTCTTTGAAATCACGCTTAATGTCTTCATTTTTTAAAAATTCAATACATGTATCTTTTATATTTTTCATCTTTTATAATTATTAATTTATTACAAGAAACAAAACAAATAAAAAATACGCCACTTATAACAAATTCGTCTATATTGGATTACAAAAATATTAATTAAAATTAATAACATGGATGGAATATATGAAACAAATGACTCTTTTGATTTTAATAAATTGATTTTGATTTCTCCTACAAATGTTCAAGGCGGTAACTATTTTATAAAGTTTAGAATAAATGATTCGCCATTATATATTCAACCCCCAAAATGCAAAACAAAACAAGGAATTACAAAAGGAGGAAAGAGACTATATTGTGATTTTATGTTTACACATGAAAATGAAAGCTTTATTCAATGGATGGAAAATTTAGAAAATCATTGTAGAAAGATTATTTTTGAAAATAGAACAAAATGGTTTGAAACAGAATTAGATGAACATGATATTGAAAATTCATTCACTTCTCCACTAAAATTATTCAAATCAGGAAAATATTATATTGCTAGAACAAATGTTCCCACTCTCTTGGGAAAATGTTCTCTTAAAGTTTATAATGAAGACGAAGAGGAAGTTGATATTGATTCTATCAAAGAAAATACAAATGTAGTTTCTATTTTAGAAGTACAAGGAATCAAATGTTCGCTTAGAAATTTTCAAATAGAATTAGAACTAAAGCAAATGATGGTTATGAAACCTACCAATTTATTTGAAACCTGTATTCTTAAAAAAAAAGGGCAACCAGTAAATATAAATCCTTCTACAGAAGATATTGTTACTGAAAATGATGTTATAGTTGATAATATTATATGTGACCAACCGTCAGAAAATGTTGTTGAATCAAACGATATAATAGAACCAGAAGATAGTTTAGATAAATGTAGTATTACAGAACCTACAACGTCTAATTTGCAAAATGAAGTAACTGAAAATTCTGACGATAACAATGAAATAGTCGTTGATAGTTTACATGAAGAAACTATACAAACACAAAAAATAACCGATGGCTTTGAAGAAGTTATTTTTGATTTAGATAGTTTACCGAAAAACGAAAGCATTCAAATCAAAAAAAGAAATGATATTTATTATGAAATGTATAGAGAGGCAAAAAGAAAAGCAAAAATAGCAAGAGATTTAGCAATTTCATCATATTTGGAAGCAAAACGTATAAAAAACTCTTATTTATTGGATGATACCGATAGTGAAAGTGATTTAGACGAAGAATCTTTTGAAAATATTGGAGAGAATGAAAAAGTTCAGAATGACAATTCATTTTTAGGAGAATAACAAATGATTGTGTTATAATTACTTTTGTAATCTCAAATCTAACATAACAAACTCTATAAACTTTACAAAGCTTGAATAATGTAATTAAGGCGTGTCGACATTTTTATTAAAAATAAAAACATTTGCAATAAATAATTTTGTCACCCGTTTATATATAAAAGAATGTTCAAAGATATTCTAAGTGGTTTCAGCAAATTCTTTACTCGTGATAAAGTAATTATTTTCATAGCATTAATTATTTTAGGATATGGTCTATTTGCATATTCAGATTTAAAAACTTCTGTCGTCGATGCAATGGGTGACGGTTCTGACCCTTCCCAAAAACAACCATCTGTGAAAGAAACTTCTGCTCAAAACGTAGTTGCTCCTCCTTCTGGAGCCGTATCTGGCGGATATGCTCTTCAACCAGTTGCCAATCCTAGCGATTTATTACCCAAGGACCAAAATAGCCAATGGGCAGCTTTAAATCCTGTTGCTATGAATCAAGGAAGCATTGCTATGCCTGACCTTTTGCAGGCCGGTTATCATATTGGTCTTGATACAATTGGACAAACATTGAGAAATGCTAATCTTCAGTTGCGTTCTGACCCTATAATACAAAAACAAGATACTGGTCCTTGGTTACAAAGTACTATTGAACCCGACCTTGGCCGTGTCCCTCTTGAAATTGGACAAGGATATCGTTAAATAATTTTATAAATTTTTGGATAATAATTACATCATAATATAATATAATAAGAACAATATAATATTATGTCGCATGAAATATACACTTTTCCTAATGGATTTAGAATTATATATGAAAAATCTAAAAATGTATTACCTATAACGTCAATACAATGTGTTTGTGATTTAGGTTCTGTTTACGAAAAAGAGGAAATTAGAGGGGCTTCACATTTTATTGAGCATATGTGTTTTAAGGGTACAAAAAAAATCAAACATTCCAAAGATATTTTTAAGCAGTACGACAGTGTTGGAGCGAGTTTGAACGCCTCTACATTCAAAAGATATACAAACTATAATATAAAATGTGGCGATGAATCTTTTAATACTTCTATTCATGTCCTATCGGATATGGTTTTAAATTCTGTTTTTGATAGGAAAGAATATAACAAGGAATTAAGAGTTGTCATTGAAGAAAATATTAATAATTCAGATAGCAATGAAGGTGAAATTTCTGATATGTCAGAAAAACTTGTATATTCGGGAACACCTTATGAGAACCCAGTAGACACTATAGAATATCATCAAAATAATTCATTAAAATACGAAGAAGTTGTAAAAACATATCAACTCTATTATCATCCTAATAATATGTTGTTAAGTATAGTTAGTAATATTCCGTTTGTAACAGTTTTAAGAGTAGTCAAACAATCTTACTTTTTTAAAAATAAATCAAAGAATTCGGAATTGTTAATGAATAACAAATTAGTTCTTTACCAACAACCTACTTATCAAAATGAAATAAATTATAATATAAGAAGTGTTTCGAATACAAATGTTACTTATTTGACTATTTCATTTCGAACATGTTCTCAATACTCACAGGATAAATATTCTCTCATTTTATTGAAAAGAATTATTGGTGGGTTTTTCAGCTCTAGACTATTTATGTTACTAAGAGAAGACAATGGACTTACTTATAAATCAACTGTAACTGTTGAAAATTATGAACAACTTGGGGATTTTACAATTGATATTTTAACCGACCCAAAAAAGTTATTGAAAAATGGTTCAAAGAAAGGTGTTCTTCCAATTGTTATAGAAATGTTGAATAATCTTATAGAAAAAGGGATATCACAATCTGAGTTGACATTGGCAAAAAACTATAATAAGGGTAAATATCGCATAAATATGGAAGACATTGATTATAAAGCCGTTCATAATGCAGAGTATTTGCTATTATATTATGGAAGAGAAGAGTATGTATCTTATGAAGACCTATTTGATGCTTATTATAAACCAATTACTCGAGAACAAGTTAATATGATAATCAGAAAATATTTAAAAAAATCAAATATGAATGTATGTATTTTGGGAAAAAGTATTCCAAGTTTCAAAATAATAAAGGATGAGTGTGAGAAATTATGTGACTATACTATAAATGGATAAGTTAGATATTTTAGGATATTTTGTTATTTTATGTTTATTATTCATTTGCGGTTATATTTACTTAGATAATGATTCGTTTCAATTGAAATGTATTGTTTCAACTGTAGATGGAAATAAATACTGTGTTAGAGAACGCGTAAAATTAAAAGAAGCAGCTGATATGTTAGCAAAAATTACTGAAAAATGTAAATTGTTAGTTGAATATGTTTATGAAAAATATCCCGACAAAGAGAATGTAAAGCGTTTACATAAAGGCTTTAATCCTAAAAAAGTAATGGAAACTCTTCCAACTAGTACATATACAGCATATAGCGAGAACAAAGGAGAAAAAATTGCTTTTTGCTTGAACAAAAACAAAAAAAATGAAAGCGACAATAACAATATGATTGATGAACATACATTAACTTTTGTTGCAATTCATGAGTTGTCACATATAGCAACTGAATCAATTGGTCATAAAAGTGAATTTTGGGAAAACTTTAAATTTTTATTAGAAGAAGCAAAAGAAGCAGGTATACATGACCCGGTCGATTATAAAAAAAAACCACAAAGTTATTGTGGTATGAAAATACATGACAATCCATATTATGATGCGTAAATAATGCTTATTGTCCATTTTTTATTTTTATAGAAAAATAAAAAATATTTATATACCAATATTCATTTTTCCTAGCAAACTAGATTTTCTTACTATGAAATCAAAAGATATATTGATGGTTTCTTTTGTTGTATTTGATGAAACATG
>Ga0114979_10001444_pt1 | contig 16053 bp, 8 predicted proteins | sample S_140625_EF_Meta_FD_87315 | JGI IMG/M metagenome (GOLD analysis project Ga0114979, IMG submission 87315) | Freshwater microbial communities from Lake Simoncouche, Canada to study carbon cycling - S_140625_EF_MetaG | ecosystem: Environmental > Aquatic > Freshwater > Lake | place: Lake... | reverse complement strand
TGAAACGGAAAAGTGAAACGGAAAAGTGAAACGGAAAAGTGAAACGGAAAAGTGAAACGGAAAAGTGAAACGGAAAAGTGAAACGGAAAAGTGAAACGGAAAAGTGAAACGGAAAAGTGAAACCGAAAAAAACAAAAATAATTACTATATTAATTTACAAAACTAAATAATCAAAACTAAATCTAAACAGCAACACATCGAGACATCGACACTACATAATCTTCCAAATTCACAAACTGAGACATGAATCCACAGGGTTTGCCCATAATACTTGCACCGAAACACGGAGTCTCGTTGATCGCATTGCCAAACGTAAAGGTCCCGACAGCATTCATGTCAATCTTCCCGTTCACAAATGCTCCTTCATAAGAGTCGCCCGTCGGCCAAGACATCTTACCGACCCCCTCCGGCTCGTCACATTCAAACATCCCCGTATAGACACGACCATCAGCACACGTCATGACTCCTTGACCATCCAACAAACCAAACTCAAACGACCCCTCATAGACATCGCCATTGGGCCAGGTCATGGTACCTTCACAGCATTCAAGCGAAGAATACTTTCCGACAAAGGTCCGCCCATCCTCCCAGCGCGCTCGGCCTTGTCCAAAGGGTTTATTATGATACACCGCGCCCTCGTAAAAGAAGCCATTGGCAGGATCACTAATAGTAGATTCGGAACCATGCAGAGCCCCCCGTAGAAAGTACCCTTGCAACACATATCCATCGCCCCACGTGAGTGTCCCCAGTCCATGGTACTTTCCAGCCATGAAACCTCCCTCGTACTCGTAATCAACCATGACCCTAGTATATACTCTGTCAACAACCCGCATCCGTGTGACATACTCGCGTCCAGTAAGGATGCCATGTACAAGTTGGCCATCCTCGCTCCTTCCAATGAAAACGGAACCATCCAAGCCGTATGTATAGGTGCCCTCTCCATGAACCTCATTTTCCGAAAACTCGCCCTTATAGACCGATCCATCTTCATAATAAAGAATCCCCGACCCATGTTTCTCGTGTGTATCCGTATCAATATCGCCGCGATAATACCAATTGTACTGATTGTAATCATATACGGTGGCATAAATATATCCCACCGACTCTAACCAATCGCCCTCGATGAGCCATGCATACACCGTGCCATCCTTCATATAGTCAATGCGAGACCCGTCTGACCATTGCAAGGACAAGATAACATTCTCATTAGCAACAATGCAACCATCACCGACTCGAAGAGTAGGGTAATCCATCGTCAAGATACAAGATACAATCAAACAAACAAGAAATAGATAAAATCGACCAAACTGTGCACTTGCAATACCATACCACCTCTCATCCAAAAAGCAAATCAATTTTTCAACGATGAAATATCACTGCTATCGTGACTACTCCATAAAAATAAATTGCATATATCGATCAATCACAGGATTTTTTGTCTCGACGGGACCATGATCTTCCACACAAAAAACCCAGCCGGACCGACAAGAATTGGCTCGTTTAATTTCTCGTGTAAAGATTTCATCAATGGTTCCATAGGCACTGCGATAATGCATCAATTCTTCTTTGACCTTTTCTTTTACATTCATCAAAAAAGCCAAGCGCTGATTAATATGCGCAAGATCCAGTCCAGCCACCCCCCGTGATCGCCTATTCAAGATATATCGTATTTCATTCTTAATATCCTTCAGTTTAATGATCAACGTTTTTTTATAGGAATCCATTCGCTGAATAAAGGAGAAAATATTAATATAGCAAATGATGGGAAACCGGCGCTTAATATCAGACGGCAAAAAGACCTGATTCCATTCCTTCAATTCCTGTATCTTTTTCTCCACATCACGCATCTTGGAAAGAACCAGTTTATTCTTGTCCGAGTCATTGTTCATAAATGTCAACTTTCCTGACACCATTTCCAAAGAAGATTCCAATTTATCATATTGATTGGCTAAATGTAAAAAGGATTCCACTGTCGATTCCAATTTCAAATAATTAATCAACGTAATCAGCAATGTAACTACGGCATTCAGGGCGGAAATAAAACCACCACTCCAAGAAAACTCTTGGATAAATGGCGCGAAAATCGCAGCAGATGCTGACAATGCTAGCGAAAAAATAGTCAAACCATTTAATTTTTGTTCTGTGACAGTTTTTGCCAATGTGTATAAATGTTTTTGACCGCGCAAATAGGTCGTCAAAATATCCACTTCATTGGAAGCTTGGTTAGCAGTATCGATACCACTAGCACCAGCACTTGCACCAGCACTTGCACTTGCACCAGCACTTGCACTTGCACCAGCACTTGCACTTGCACCAGCACTTGCACTTGCACCAGCAGTTGCACCACCAGCACTTGCACTAGAACCGGCACCCTCGCCACAATAATAATATTTATCCAAATTGCGCTCAATGTCGCGGTACGTAAATTTTCTTTGTTTATTTCTACCGGAACCAACCATGTCATGATTGATGGAATAATACGAATCGGCATGTGACCCAGCGCCGACACCAGTACTAGTACCCCGACCACGACCGGCGTGCTCAATCGGTTCTACAATAAATTCATCTTCTTCAATATAAGAATAGGGTTTGGATTGATCATCCGAGTCACTATTGGAATTCGACATGCTAATAGGACTATTATTATAAAATTCGTATTCATCATAAGAAGCCATGATAGGTTGACGTTGATCATTTATGCCAACCCGAGAAGCCAGCGAATGATTATTGAAATGACGTTCTGTATATTGAATCAAATTGGTCTCGTTATCTATTTGCGCTGTGTCGGCTATATCCACCGCGACTTGAGATAATACTTCAATATGCCCATTTTCATCGTGCATGTCATAGTCAGTAGACGATTCCGGTGTATTCTGTTTGAGAGACGAATCGAACGATGAATGTCTCGAAAAAATCGACATGTTATATAATAAACCAAATATCTATATACTATAACTATAGGTATTTGATAATCCGACCCGACTCGACCTCTAATACTCATCGCCGCAATTCGCGAACAAAACATGACCCGTATTGTGCATGTTTCAATATATGATCGCGATAATGATTATCATATGTCATATCAATACTTTCATCTCCACCATATAAAAATACAATTTCATCTTTGGAATAATGGCGAAAGACCTCTGTCCAAAAAGGCAAATTCGGAATGCTTCCGTGATATCCTTCATCCGGACCCGTTTTTCCAAAGACAACAAGATCCCATTTGCGAGAACAAATCGACGCCATAATAGCCGCATCATCCGGATAGTCCAAACACCGCGTCGACGCATCGAGGCGACGAGCGTAACCGTACCCCCACCCATGAATATTCCCAATTTGTTCTTCCGGAAAATCACTATATAAATAAGGCATCGCTGGATATTCCACGGCACAACCACCACCACCACTATCATCATTATTGGCCAAAGAATCAATATGTCGTTTCATACCAATCCAAAACATTTCGCGCGTATAATTAACACCAATATCACAACGAATCATCAAAACATTCCGAATAGTTTTTTTCAAAGAAAGAGTACGCAAAACATATCGCGCATTTGCCAAGACTGTACAATGATTTCGCACATGATCCAGCATGCGGTGACGATAATCCAAATAGACTGATCTATCGACAACCCCAACAAGATCATCGCCTGACAATGTTGGATCAACCAATGGTCCAAACAGACGATTGGCCTCCCCTACAAGATCTTTGGGAAAAGATGATAAGGTATCGCGTGGACAATGTTCCAAATCGAGAAACATGGGAATACATCCATTCACCATGATTTCATAATGGCGCAAACAATCCCATCCACCCTTTTTCAATGTATATGCAAACATGGCATCGCGGTATTGCTGATGATACTCGGCCTCTTGCCCACATCTGAATCGATATGTCGTCCGATCCATAGGATTAATTTCAGCCCAAATACGCGTTTTGCAAATATCCGACTCCTCCCCCACCGCCACCACCATCTCATCGGGCAAAGAATATGACAATGGATAAATACATTTCTCAACATGACCCATGTATCGCAAAGACATGACTTCCGCATGGTCCATACGAGAAACATCCGACACCATATCTCCCAAAGAATCAATTGCGCACAAGGTCTGTCCAGGATAAAAATGCGTCAATGGAATATATCGTTTTTTTACCCCAACACGCCCTAAAAAACTCATGAGCCAACAAAGCGTACTATTGCTATGTAACAATATAGGACACTCACGCATAACGGCACAATCGTGCAACAACGAATCCTGTATCAATATAGGCGACCATTTCTGAAAATGTTCTATATAAGCCCGCTCCCAATCGTGTCGAATCGTATCGCACACAATGTATAGTTTATCAAAAACGATAGTTTCCAAGATATCCGTATAAAATGTGGGACGAACAATATCAGAGGTTGAACATGGCCATTGAATAAAATCGTCCAATCGTAGAGACACGACGGCAACATCACCCGAAAAGTCGCATGTATGGTTGGAATGCAATAGATCCCGTACAAAAACATTGCGTCCTTCAAAGATCCAATAATCCTCAACCGATGCTGCAGAATACAACAGGTCCAACAAACGGTCTCTATATTGACAAAACCAATCCCCCTTTTGAAAGTATCCATGACAAAGAACACCTCGACAATCATTATTCAAAGACCCCTCTTTGCCAAGAATGACGTTATCGTAAAACGTTTCATCATTCAACACCAGCACTTCAGCATCATTATCATTACCATCGCACACATTGCATTCTTCAATAGGTTTATATTCACACCCATGAAGCAACTGAACGAGTTTACATGCCAAGTATTGAAACAAACAATTGCCAGTTCTAGCGTCAGGAATTTTACGAAAGGTAACCCAATTAGACATCGTATCCATCTCTGTGATACATTGTCAATCAATGTTTATATATATTCCAAACCACAACTATTTACAATCCGACGCGCAGTAATAAAAAACTAATCAATCATCTGCAACGCATTCATGATGTAGGCAAAAAATAAAACGGGATATAATATTATATAATATATAACTATTGTACAATGAACAACACTTTTTCCAACCACCCTAATTGCACAAAAAACAATAGTTTAAACAATAAAAATAATTGCAATCAGCCCGACTGCAAAAAGTGTGAGAAAAAGAGAAAGGACAAGGAACGTGAAGAAGATGAAGAAAAGAAAGAAAAAGAGTGCAAAAAATATCACAAAAAAGAGCACAAAAATAAAGAAAAGAGAAAAAGCGAACGTTCATGTATCGAAGTATCGACAAATGAAAACTGCCCCACACAAACATCAGCGAATGGAAAAGTCATTATTATCACCATTAACTAATCTAAGTGCACAAATGAAGAGTAAGCAAATTCAATGTCACATTACCGAGCAATGCCTTGACAGCAATATATCGAAAAGGGACAGATCCATATTTGTACAAATCTCCTGCACTCGTCAAATCTGTCGTATTGTAAGAGGGAATCGTAAATTCCTGAGTGACTTTTGATCCCACATTGCCCGTTGTGTTTGTATAACTGTATAAAAGTGTACCCAGTTGACCAAGAATATTGGATCCATAAATGGAAAATCCTTCGGTCAACTGGATGCTTCCGATCCGCATAGTGGGGTCTGCACATTTCAATTGTTTTTGGCGTATAAAATCTCCCAAATCAATTTGCACATAATGGAGGGTATCGATTTCATGATCATTGCCCAAATCATTGAGACAACCGATACCATTTTCTCCAGCATCACTATTGCCAGTTCTCACATACAATTTACTGGGAAGACCGGCAATATCAAATCCATAGACCATGAAATGAATGGCTTCAGGAATAGTATAGATAATCTTGACATCATGTTCGCCACCGCTAATATCATTGGTAATAAATGTATTGATATATTGAACGCAGCTGCAGTCAGAAAGGCCTGCTGGCCCTGCAGGACCGACAGGACCAGGAATGCCCTGGGGGCCGATTGAACCAGGATCACCTTTATCGCCTTTTGTGCCAACTGGACCTGTGGGACCAAGATCACCTTTATCGCCTTTTGTGCCAACTGGACCTGTGGGACCAAGATCACCTTTATCACCCTTTGCACCGACAGGACCTGCTGAGCCAGTAGGACCATTTGATCCATTCGAACCAGTTGGACCCACTGAGCCAGTATCTCCTTTATCACCCTTTTGACCGACAGGACCTGCTGAGCCAGTCGGACCTGTTGGACCCATCAACCCATCCTCGCCACAACAACCTTTCTCTCCAGTATCACCCCGAGGACCCGTAGACCCCTCCTCGCCTTTTTCACCTCGACACCCTTCGTCGCCCTTCTCACCGCGTTCACCTCGACAACCCTCTTCACCTACTTCACCGCGTTCACCACGACATCCCTCTTCACCTTGTTCGCCTTTCTCACCACGACACCCTTGTTCACCTTTCTCACCACAATCGCCTTTTTCGCCCTTGTCACCCTTCTCGCCACAATCGCCATGGCGTCCTTTATCGCCTTTTTCACCGCGAAATCCGCGTTCACCTTTTTCACCACGACAACCATCTTCGCCATCTTTACCAGGCAATCCATCCTCACCGTCTTTACCATCGCATCCATCTTGACCATCTTTACCATCCTGACCATCTTGACCATCCTCACCATCCTCTCCATCTTTGCCATCGCGACCATCCTTTCCATTGCGCCCATCACGCCCATCTTCACCATCCTTTCCATTTTCCCCATCTTGACCATCTTTCCCGTCTTTTCCATCGCGCCCATCGCGACCGTCCTCACCATCTTCCCCATCCTGACCATCTTTTCCATCGCGACCATCTTTGCCATCGCGCCCACACTTCCCATCCTTTCCATTCTCACCATCTTTTCCATCGCGCCCATCAAGACCAGGCTTTCCGATGCGACAAATTTCTTTCGAACTGGGACACTTTTGACAATTCAATTTGTCCGATTTGCACTTTTTCTCAGAATGGCAGTTTTTCTCCGAAGCACAGTGGCCGTATTTTTTCTCAGAACACTCGTCCTTGGGCATATAATGAATTATATAGACACCACGCCTATTATTTTTTTTAGAAAGAAAATAATTCGGCTACATATATGCAGTCAGCGATATAACTAACCACAGTAAATAATAAATCGCAATAGTAATTTACACCCCCACCCCCCACCACCCCACCCCAAAAAATTGAATCGTAAAAAGGATCCAATATAGAAAGTATAAAACAAACAAATCATGACATCGCATATTGCCCGAATACGAGAATTCCAAAAAAGTCTCCGGAAATTCTTGGTGACAACGAGGTTTAACAATCATACATGGAACGAAAACATCGCCTATCGCCAACGTTTTTCCAAGATAGGATGTATTTATCCGACACCGCAAGCCAATAGCCAGTCCATACCCAACGAGGCGATTCTATATGTCTTGGAAATGAACAACGATACGAATCAAATCATGGGAATCGGTTTGATCAGAAACCACGCATACATTCAGCAACATAGGGTATATTCAGAGCCCAATTACAATCGATACGCATACTTGGGAAAAATGCGGATTGATCGCCAGGACATGTCGGAAGAAGAAGAACGCATCATGAAAGTATTCGATATCCTTTGTTTCCGTGGATCGCGACATATGAAACGGCTTTTGGGAATCAAATCCTTCCCCGTCGATATCCTATATAGGTGTAAACCCATTGTCGATTTTGTCGATTTTATCGGAAAAATGTTTGAAAAGCGAATGGTCGAAACAAGTAAAACATGATAAAAAAGAATAAAGGAATAGTATAGACCCTATAATAGAAGAAACCGCAAAATGAACAAGTCACAAGAGGAGATCTACAATATCGAAGCGTATACGGATGAAGAAATGTATAATATACTTGATCTTCATGCACCATCTGATGGAGAATTGGAAGCGAAACTAATCATCATGATGAAACGATACTATAATATGCAAAATGAAGCCGGAAATCAACTCTATCAATTTTTTTATAACATGTACGAACACTTTTTCAATGTAGAAGATGACGACCAATATGACGATGAAAATGACGGAGATGAAGATGACCAAGGAAAAACAATAATTGAAGGATTGACGTCCGATACGACACCCAATGACATTCCCAATCCCACACCGGAAGACTCGCGATATCAATATACTCTTTCAAATCCGAAAACTAAAATACCTGGAGGCGTAAATGGAAGCATGACCGATACAATACGTAGTATTTACGATCCGTCAAAAATAAAAAATGAAAATACAAACCGACCCATGACCGATGCATCTAATCTTGCAATGAAATTAGACATTAGTAATAATGGTCAGCCAGTAAATACGATATCAGGTCAACCTGCCAACACACCCATAACGGGAAGAACGCCTGGAACAAAAGATGCATCCCCTGGACAAGCAGGCACCGTAATTAGAGGCAACGAGCCGTCCAGTTTATACACAAAACAATTGAGTTTTACGTCGGGACAAATCAATCCCCTCTTGAAAGAATCCATCAAACGAATTATCAGCATCGATAGCCAATATCGCGACAAAACAACCTATTCTCTTTCCACCGATTTTACATTCAATTTATCCGATACGCTTCAAGATGTTGTAACACTCAGTCTATATTCCGTACAAATTCCCTATACGTGGTATACAATCAATAACAATTACGGCGGAAATTTTTTCTATTTGAAAGGAAATTCGCCAGGCATTAACAATGGAAATCATGACTATCAAATTACTATACCATCGGGTAATTATACACCAACAGGTTTAATTTCAGAAATACAAACAAGTATTAAAGGATTAAAATCAACATATATGGACGTTTCATTCGGAACAACCGACATATCGTATTATGATACGAATGCAAAAGCAACTCTAACCGTAGATATGAATATTATTTATAATGAAACAAATTATGAATTGTATTTTCCAACATGGTCGAATCCTTCGGACCCCATACTAAGAAACACGACCATCCCAGGATTTTTAGGATACAATTTTAAAACCTATACCCCTAATTCTATTTATTCTCAAAAAACAACCATTGCTCTAACAAAACCATATACAATCACATCTACAAACAATATTTTTTACATAGTCCGTTACCAGGGACCTAGCTCTTTTTCGTCAACTTCCACTATACTAGATGTAATAGAGATTAAATTGTATGAAAATGTACCATCAACACAGGTTATAGGTCAAACTATAATAGAATTACTTAATACTAAACTTTCTAGCACAACTAAATTAGATCCTATTTCATCCATAGAAATAATAGATGTATCCGGAATAGATCCAGCAAATCCACAACAATTTAAATTAACAATACAATTAAATCGTACCAAAACAACTAATGATTTGTACTCGAAAACAGTAATATTGTTTCCACTCGAAGAAACTGGAAATATCTCACCACTATGGACAGGATCATCATCATTTTTTGGATTTATATATACGACAACCAATGTTCAAAATATACAAGGAATCACATCCATAAATAATGGATCTTATGTTTGTATTGAGACAAATATTATAATATCAGAATCACCAAGTGTTGTCACCAACTATATTATTACATCAAGTCCATATATTGTACTTAAATGCATCAAACCTGGATACACGTCTGAGAATGGGGATGGCCCAAATGATTATAAAATCACGATAAGCAATTCAGTAAACCCTGGTGGATATACATTAGATCAATATCTAAATGCAATCAATACTGCATGTGCAGAAGTATCGAGTACTAAGGCAAACGAAGATTTTACGTTAAATGGACCCTTTGATATCACAGTCGATAATACAACATCAAATGTGCGTTTCACATTTAATATTCACAAAAATTATTGGCAATATTCATATCAGATGGATATATCAAATTCCTTTTTATACACAACCATGGGAATCAAATCATCATTTGGTACAGATTATATTATTGATATTGGCAACGACCCATTACATGCGAATATATTCATTTCTACATTTCAAATTCAAGGAGGTGGATATGAAATCAACGATCAAAATAACATAATACAATTATATCCTCACGCAGAAGGAAACAAATTAAGTGAAAAAATTACAATAAAAATTCCGAGTGCAATTTATCCGGATTATATATTGCTTGGAAACGCAATACAAAACACATTTCGTGCATATAACGGAATCAACAATGGAAATAGTTTGGATATGACAAATACAACCTTAACCATGACACAATCAAATCTTACAATTACAGCGACATTAACAGTCGTGATCAATAATATATTAACAGCAAATGACTATCAAGTAACTTTTGTTGATCCATCCAATGTAACGACCTCCTGGAGATCACCAAGCAACAGTTGGTATATCAACTTATTCATATCTAAAGAATCATTCAACTTAATTGATTATGCTGTATCAAACCAAACCTATTCAATTATAACAGGTACACAAACTATTAATAGTAATTCTATTACTATTACAAACACAAACAATAGTTTTCAATTTAAAGCATTGGTGCGTGCAGATGGTTTATATACAACGACATTTGACAACGATGTGACAATTACAATACCAAATGGTACATATACAACATTTTCATTATTTTCAAAGTTAAAAGACCTTTTTAATGCAAATCCTATAACAAAAAATACAATATTTTCATCATATACAGATTCAAACGGATCTATATATACTAAGATTTTTGCGAATGTAAACAAAGTATATACAGCCCAGGATTATCGTATTGTATTTTATGATCCATATAGTTTTGTAAAATGCAATATAGGCGTTAAGGGAAAATCAAGTATACGAAATGCAACATGGGATACAACACTGGGTTGGATTTTAGGATTTCATTCCAATACAGAATATTCTTTATCGAGTACAGATCAAACAAGTTTTCAAGTATTCGATGCATGTTATAATGCGGCAAACAATACCAATTATTCAATAAATCCAAATAGTTATACGATTTTTACGAATACAAATATTGTATCAATAACAGGAGATACAGTATTAAATGTAAATTTATACAATTACTTTTTAATTGTTTTGGATGATTACGTACAAAATCATTTAAATGATGGTTTAGTAACCATTACTACAAAACAAACCAGCATTCCATTGCCATCTTATGCAAATAGAACAACATATCAATGTGACCCAGTTACTGGAACACTGGTGGCAGGTGGGACTAAAACAACATTTTTCGACAAAAACAATCAACGTTTAACACAAAATCAAGTATATGCTGCAAATGAAATTTTAACTTCACAGAAAAATCAGACAAAGAGTTACTCTTCAGGACCATATGTACAAGATATATTTGCCTATGTACCCATTAAGGCAAGTGGATTAAGTGTAGGACAATCATATGTCGATTTTAGTGGATCATTGAGTCAACAAACACGTAGCTATTTTGGTCCTGTCAATATTCATCGTTTTTCGGTACAATTAGTTACAGATCGCGGTGATGTATTGGATTTAAATGGGGCAGACTGGCAATTTTCTCTTACATGCGAACAGTTATACAACCCAACAAAATAGAATCTGTAGATATCATATATTATATTACACGCAACAAACAATTACAAACAATGGCTCAAAGCGATCATATACGTTATAAACGACTACATACAGAAATAAAGAATAAAAAATTATCAAATATTCTAGCATCACAAGATTACACAAATTATAAACAATTTTCATATGAAAATACAATCATTAATACAAAACCTATCTTTCACCAATTGACTCCATCAGGAGAAAATATAGTTTTTGATATGAAACGCACACAATACTTAACGAGTGACTGTTCTTTCAATTATCCAATTTGTCAAACATGCAATCAGCGCATTAATCGTGTATTAAATATAAATGTAACAACTACTAGTGGAGCACCAATAATATATAAACCTGCTATTTTTGATAAAACAAGTAAAAAAAACGATTATTTACATATTTGTCAGTGTATAATGTAAAATAAAAATTATATGATTGTTCTTTTTATAAAAAAAAAATAAACCTTGCACTATTATATATAAGCATATACAATAATGTCATATGCCGGATATTTAGATCGTGTTCGTGCTAGAAGTTATGCAAGCGCGAGCGGATTATGTATTCAAAACAACGGTGGTGGAAATGGTCAGACCGGACCTACCGGCGCAACCGGTCCAGTCGGTAAAATAACCGGTCGCGGAACTGGAGCAACTGGCCAGCAAGGACCAACTGGCAACACTGGACCTACGGGTTCATTTGGCGGATTGGTATATAGTTCTATTGTGCCAGGAAATACAGGTTTAAATGTAGGTTCATTGACACAGCCGTTCCGAAGTGGTTACTTTGATGGCGGTATATTTGGTGGTTTAGAAGTATCAGGAAATGCGATTCTTCCTATTTATGATAATTCGGCAACCGGACAGCAAATCGATTTGGGATCCGATAAACGACGGTTCGGATCAGTATATGCACACTCATTAGTTATTGATCCGAAAACTATTTACGTCGTAGATGATGTTGGAAATTCCATGTCCATGTCATTTGACACGACTACTGGTGGATCAAGTAATACATTCATCGATCCCTCGGGAAATACAGCAGTTACGAGTGCAGTTCATACATCTCAAGCAAATCCAACCCAAATTGATTCATCCATCTTGCCATTTACTTCTTTGCAACTTATCAGTACATTTGATCCGACTGTACAATCCATTGATACAGTTACTTCAATCCTTTTTTCGACAATACCAGCATCCATAAATACATCAACAATCCCATCTTTTTTGAATGGTGGGTATTTAATTGTTGTAAATAATGGTACAACAGATATAGCGAACAGTGATACATTTTCTGTTTCGGATGCCAATACAAATGAAACTTACACAATAACAAATATGTTTGATGCATCGGCATTAAGTATTTCTTTGATAAAAGGCGATATTTTAATCTGTAAAGTGATTCAAATCGGCGATAGTACAAGTACTGAATTTACGGTAACATGGTATAAAGTAGCGTTTAATATTGTAAGAGGTGGTCTTGTATATACACAAAATTTAGCAGATGGCGCAGTAACAACTGCAAAAATTGCAAACAATGCAATAACAAATGCGCAAATTGCAGATGGTGCAGTAACTGATGTAAAAATAGCGACTGGAACTATTTCCGGTGATAAAATTGCTCCTGGTGCTATTACTTCTGTAAATTTAGCACCCAATACCATAACCTCAAGCCAAATACAATCCGGTAGTATAACCGGTGATAAGATTGCAAACCAAACATTAACCGCCGCAAATTTTCAAACTGGAATTATTACAAATTCTCTCATTGCAGTGGGTACTATTACAGGTGATAAAATAGCAGATCAGGCAATCACGACTAGCAAAATAGCACCAGGTTCTATTTCTATTGGTAAACTCAGTACAACTTTACAAACAATTATTGGTAATATTCAACCGGGGTCACAAGGTATTACAGGCCCAATGGGACCGGCAGGTTCAATTGGAAACGACGGATCAATCGGATCAACTGGACCAACGGGACCGATGGGGTATACAGGAAGACCTGGTGTAGGTGGTATAACCGGTCCTACTGGCGGTGCCGGTCCACCAGGTCCAACGGGTCAAATGGGTCCACCTGGATATACGGGTCCAACCGGTCCTGCTGGTACAGGAAGCCAAGGATACACAGGTCCAACCGGTCCGATGGGTCCAGCCGGTACAGGAAGTCTAGGTTATACGGGTCCTACCGGTCCTGCTGGAAATACAGGTATAGATGGAAAAACTGGGCCTACTGGTGCAATCGGTCAAAGAGGTGTAACTGGTTTAATGGGTCAAACTGGTCCAACTGGTCAAACGGGTCCAACTGGTCAAACGGGTCCAACTGGTCAAACGGGTCCAACTGGTCAAACGGGTCCAACCGGTTACACGGGTCCAACCGGTTCAAATACAACAGGTCCAACTGGTCCAACAGGTGTAACTGGTACAACCGGCCAAACGGGCACAACTGGCTGCACTGGATCCGGTGGTGAAACTGGTCCAACCGGTTATATTGGCCAAACTGGTGCAACAGGTTATACCGGCGCAACGGGTTCAATCGGCCAAACCGGTTTCATGGGTGCTACTGGTTACACGGGTGCTACTGGTCAAACTGGATTCACTGGTCAAACGGGTGTTACTGGTCCAACTGGTCAAACTGGTCAAACTGGGCCAACTGGTCCAACTGGTCAAACTGGTCAAACGGGTCCAACTGGTCAAACGGGTCCAACGGGTCAAACGGGTCAAACGGGTCAAACTGGTTACACAGGTCAAACGGGACCTACTGGTTACACTGGTCAAACAGGACCTACTGGTTATACAGGTGCAACGGGTTATACCGGCCCAACGGGTACAACGGGTGCTACTGGCCAAACTGGTACAACGGGCGCAACGGGTGCAACTGGCCAAACGGGTCCAACAGGTGCAACGGGTTATACTGGTCCAACAGGTGCAACTGGTTATACTGGTCCAACAGGTACAACTGGTTACACTGGTGCTACTGGTCCTACTGGTCAAACTGGTCCTACTGGTCAAACTGGTCCTACCGGTCAAACTGGTTACACCGGTTCAACTGGTTACACAGGTTCAACCGGATTAACTGGTCAAACGGGCTCCACAGGAGCCACCGGTCCACCTGGAATGCGCGGTGAAGCAGGTATAACCGGTATAACAGGACCTATGGGACCGACTGGTGCAACCGGTGCTCAAGGACCAATTGGTCCAGCTGGAAGTGGAGGTTCACCTGGAGATACAGGTTTAACAGGTCCAACTGGCGCAACTAGTGCAACCGGTTCAACTGGTTTAACTGGTTCAACTGGTGCAACCGGTGTTACAGGTTGGACTGGCTATACAGGTTTTACAGGTGCAACTGGCCAAACAGGTGCAACGGGTTATACTGGCTATACCGGTGCAACCGGTGCAACGGGTTATACTGGCTATACAGGTGCAACGGGTTATACTGGCTATACAGGTGCAACCGGTGCAACGGGTTATACTGGCTATACAGGAGCAACGGGTTATACTGGCTATACCGGTGCAACGGGTTATACTGGCTATACAGGCTACACTGGTGCAACAGGTGCAACGGGTGCAACGGGCCAAACGGGTGCAACGGGTGCAACAGGACAAACTGGAGCAACAGGACAAACTGGAGCAACAGGTTATACTGGTCAGACCGGATCAACCGGTTCAACCGGTTTCACTGGTCAAACGGGCTCAACGGGTTATACTGGCTATACAGGTGCAACTGGACAAACTGGAGCAACTGGACAAACGGGTGCAACGGGACAAATAGGAAATACTGGTTATACTGGTGCAACAGGTGCAACCGGTACAACCGGTACAACCGGTGAAACCGGTCAAACCGGTGCAACCGGCCAAACTGGTGCGACTGGTCAAACTGGAACAACCGGACAAACAGGAGCAACTGGACAAACTGGAACAACTGGCCAAACTGGAGCGACGGGTGCATCCGGTGCAACCGGAGCAACGGGTACAACCGGTGCAACCGGTTTCATTGGCCAAAGCGGAGCGACTGGTCAAACTGGTGCGACTGGTCAAACTGGAGCAACCGGTCAAACCGGTGCAACTGGGCAAACTGGAACAACTGGGCAAACTGGAACAACTGGACAAACTGGTGCAACTGGACAAACTGGAGCAACTGGTGCAACGGGTGCAACTGGACAAACGGGTGCAACTGGACAAACAGGTGCAACGGGTGCAACTGGACAAACAGGTGCAACTGGACAAACGGGTGCAACTGGACAAACAGGTGCAACTGGACAAACAGGTGCAACTGGACAAACAGGTGCAACTGGCTATACTGGACTAACGGGGGCTATGGGGCAAACGGGGGCTACTGGACAAACGGGTGCAACAGGTGCAATCGGTCAAACTGGTGCAACGGGTGCAACAGGTGCAATCGGTCAAACTGGTGCAACGGGTCAAATTGGTGCAACGGGTCAACCCGGACAAACGGGTGCACCGGGTCAAGTTGGTGAAACTGGTTCAACTGGTC